>Ga0134126_10000273_pt1 | contig 66727 bp, 31 predicted proteins | sample KB31752_FD_96881 | JGI IMG/M metagenome (GOLD analysis project Ga0134126, IMG submission 96881) | Terrestrial soil microbial communities with excess Nitrogen fertilizer from Kellogg Biological Station, Michigan, USA - KB3-175-2 | ecosystem: Environmental > Terrestrial > Soil > Unclassified ...
CAGCAACCGGCCCACGCTGTTTGTATTGATGACTTGTTTGAATGGTTATTCGCAGGATGCGTACATCGACAGCCTCGGCGAGTCTCTATTGAAAGCGCCGCAAGGCGGCGCCATGGCGGTGTGGGCGTCGTCCGGCTTCACCGAATCTGACCCGCAGTTCGTGATGAGCTCACGGTTCTACCAGCAACTGTTCGGCTCAACTGCGGTCCGACTCGGCGACGGCTTCAAACCGGCCAAGCTCTCCATCGCAGACAAAGACGTCCAACGCACCTGGCTCCTTCTCGGCGATCCATCCATGCGACTGAGATAGCCTGGATCAAACTAAACAACAAAGCGCGCTACATGCTTTTAATGTCGCGCGCTTTTGTTTGCTGTAACTTGAGCTTTTGGTTTCGCCGTCTTCATAACGGCAAGGTCAATCGTGCTTCACAGCCTCTGGCCCCGGCACAGTTCTCCAGACTAAGTGTTCCGCCATGCGCTTCAGCAATCTGACGCGAGAGTACGAGCCCGATGCCAGAGCCGGACGCTTTGGTAGTAAAGAAAGGCACGAACAGGTTCGACGTGTTTGCCAATCCTAATCCTTCGTCCTTCACGCACACCACGAGTTGACTGTTTTGGTGAGACCATCCCACTTCAACCTTACCCTTGGTTTCCAGCGACGCATCGACGGCGTTCCGTATCAAGTTAATCAGCAACTGCTCGACTTGCGCCCGGTCTCCGCGCACGATCGTCTCTGGCCCACCGATAATTTTCACTGGCAGACGCGTCTCGAGAGCAGCCACTCGTTCGACCAGTTTGCCTATATTCACTGTCTCGAATCGCGGTGGCGGCAAACGGGCCAGCTTTGAATACGACTCAATGAATCGAGCCAGCGAATCTGCGCGTGACGAGATCACTTCGAGTCCGCGATGCATGTCATCGCGCAAATCGGGGGGCTGGGGTTCGCGTTTGATCAGATCGTCGAGACTACCCGCCACGGATTTGATCGGAGCCAGCGAGTTATTTAGCTCGTGACCCAATACGCGCAGCAGGCGCTGCCAGGCTGAACGTTCCTCTTCGCGCAGTGTCTTGCTCAAATCGGTTAGTACCAACAACTGATGTTGCTGTCCGCCCTCGCGAAATGTGCCACGGCGAATTTCCCATCGACCTGCGGCGCCCGGAAAATTCATTTGGACCGTACGTGGGCCGGCAGATTCCTGGCCATCCACGCACACTGCTAAACCAAGTTCGTCGAGAGTGTGCCCCAAGAGACGCGTCGCCGGCTGCGCCAATAGTTTTTCACCGGCGCGGTTCACCAGGCACAACTGATGTCCCGGGTCAAAGGCAAAAATGGCCGAGTCAATTTCTGACATCACGGTACGCAGCAGCGCCGTTGCTTCCATCGCCCCCAGTCTTTGACCGCGCAGGGTTGAACCAAGATCATTTACTTCGAGCATCACTTCGCCGAGAGCGTCGCCGCTGGTCGCGCGACGGCCCCGGATTGAGTAATCACCTTCGCGAATAGCCGCCAGAATATTTGAGAGCGTTTGTAGCGGTCGCACGACGCGGTTCTTCAGGTTTGCCGAAACGGCGAGCCAAAAACATACCAGCAGGAGATCAACCGTCCATTGCACGCGGGGTGAATAACCATCGAGCCACAGCAACAACGCAGTGAGAGCGACGCCCGGCAGACCAGCCGCCACTGACAGCAACGTGACGCGGCCTTCAAACTTCAGCCGGCTATGGCGGCTTGCGGGGTCCAGGTAGGAGAAGGTCGAAGTTTCGCTCGATCGTTTTCCAGGCGTAGCCACGATTTATGATAACCCATATTTTTGCAGCCGCCGGTAAAGCGCGCTGCGACTGAGGCCCAGTGCTTCAGCCGCGCGATTGGCGTTGCCTTCGAATCGCGCCAGCGCTTTGGTGATCAGTAAACGCTCGGCATCTTCCAGGCTCATCTCTTCGAGGCGCGCGGAAATTTCTGCCGCAGTTTCTCTCTGCAGCGCCAGGTCCATGGCGGTGACGACGTCGCCAGAACTCATTAGCACCGCACGCTCAATCACGTGATCAAGTTCACGCACATTGCCCGGCCAGGGATGTTCGCGGAGCGCTTCCAGCGCCTGGAGGCTCAATCCCATGCGCGTGCGCCGGTAACGTTCGCTGTGTTGGCGGAGAAAATGTTCGGCCAGTGGAGCGATGTCCTCACGCCGCTCACGCAAAGGCGGTAAGTGAATCTCGACGGTGTTTAAACGAAACATGAGATCCTGGCGAAATTTTCCTTCGGCCACCTCGGCTTTCAGATCGGCATTCGTTGCCGAGAGGACGCGGACATCAACTTTGCTAGTCTTCGATGATCCAACGCGCTCAAATTCGCCGGTTTCCAATACCCGTAAGAGTTTTGCCTGCAGGTTCATCGGCACGTTGGCAATCTCATCGAGAAACAGGGTGCCGCCGTCGGCTAATTCGAATCGTCCCACGCGATCAGCCTTGGCGTCGGTGAACGCGCCACGCACGTGACCAAACAATTCGCTCTCGAATAACCCGGGAGAAAGAGCGCCGGCATTTACTGAAACCAGTGGTTTGGCCGCGCGCGCAGAAACGGCGTGAAGGGCGCGCGCGATAACTTCCTTGCCGGTGCCGTTTTCGCCGGTGATAAGGACGTTCGCATCGGCGGGTCCGATGCGCTCAACGACGTTCAGCACCGATTTCATCGACGCGGATTCGCCGATGATCTGCGAGAATTTTGCCGACGCGCCATCGTCGCGCAGCGCTATGTTTTCAGCTTCCAGCCGTTGACTGCGTCGCAGCGCCCTCCCTAGTTCAATCTGAGTGCGTAACACCGAAAGGAGACGCGGGTTGTCCCACGGCTTCTGAATAAAGTCGCGGGCGCCGCGACGCATAGCTTCAACCGCCACATCGACACTTCCCCACGCCGTCATCACGACCACCGGCAGGGTCGTATCGAGGCCCTGAATTCTTGAAAGCAAATCCAAACCTTCGCTACCCGAGGTCGTGTCCCGTGTGTAATTGAGATCTATTAAGACGAGATCGAATTCTTCGGATTCGACGATCTTCAAGACGCCGGCCGGCGATGAGGCGGTAACCGTGTCGTAGTTTTCGTTTTTGAGCAGCAGCCGCAAGGCGGCCAGCACGTCAGCCTGATCGTCAGCGATGAGAATCTTTGGCATTTGGCGAAATCTAGTTCTCTTCTTCGTTTGGAAGAAGAGCTGCGGATGAGATCCTGGAGATGAGGTCAGTACCGGGACCGGTAGCGACCGCGTAACGTTGCGTCAATCAAATCGTCACCAAATACAGACCCGCTCGCTACTGCTCCCGGTACTGACTCCGAGCCCTCATCGCGACGTTCTCCCAGACGGACAGGGCGAAAAGGCCATTTACTCTTTACTCATACCTCAGCGAATTGACCGGATCGACTTTTGTCGCGCGCCTCCCGGGAATGTAGCAGGCAATCAACGCAATCGCGAACAGCAGTAGCGCCACGCCTCCGAAGGTGATTGGGTCGGTTGGTTTTACGCTAAAGAGCATCGTCGCCATCAACCGCGTTAAGGCAAATGCACCCAACAGGCCTGCTGCCATTCCGATAATAGTCAGCATCATTCCCTGCCTCAGGATCATGTTGAAGACATCGCGAGGTTGCGCCCCGATCGCCATGCGGATGCCGATCTCGTGCGTTCGTTGCGTTACCGCGTAAGACATGACGCCGTAGATGCCGACAATGGCCAGGATGAACGCAATTCCAGCAAAGATGCTGAGCAAAGTGAGGTTCAGGCGTTGTGGCGCAGTTGACTCGCCGCGAATCTCGTCCATCGTGCGAATGTTGTATATCGGCTGATCGGGATCGATTGATCTGACTTGATTCCGCGCCGACGCGATCAGCTGATTCGGATCGCCCTGACCCTTGACGATTACCGTCATCGCTTGAAAGGGGACCTGCGAAAACGAAAAGTAACCCTGGACGCGGTTCGAATCATCGTCCAGACTCTCCATCTTTACGCGGCCGACGACGCCCACCACTTCGAGCACGGGGGCGGCCGCGTCTGTGCCAAACTTGATGCGCTTACCTACGGCTTCTTCGTTCGGCCAATAGCGTTTCGCAAATTGCTCGTCAATGATAATCACATTCGTCCCGGCCTGTAGTCGCTCGCCCTCGTTCAGCTTGCTGAGGTCTTTGCCGGCTAAAAACGATCTATCGTCATGCTCGGTGTAGTAGCGGCCGCGCAACAGCGGAATATTCATCGCGCGAAAATAATCCGGCGTCACCGTGCATGCCTCCATCAAAGGTCTATCACCCGGTGCCGGCGTTGGCCGGCCGTCGACTAAAAACGAAGTCTGCCAACCGTTATTGCCGAGCGGCAGGCCCGACGCAGCGCCGACCGATTGCACGCCGGGCAAGGTGCGCAGGTCCTGCACCAAGCGATTAAAGAATTGACTCCGTTGCTCCAGGCTGGCGTATTTCCGCGCCGGCAATGCCACCGTGAAGCTGGTAAGGTTGTCGTACGAAAAACCGGGATTCACATTTTGCAATCGATAGAAGCTACGAATCATCAAGCCCGCGCCAATCAACAGCACCATCGTGGTAGCTACTTCGACAATCACCAATGAACTGCGCAACCAATGTCTGGCCGACGTGCCGCGGCCGGCTTCTTTCAAAGTTTCATGGACGTCGACATCGCCCGCCTGAAGCGCCGGAACCAGCCCGAACAGGATTCCAGTCAATACCGATACACCGACCGTGAAAGCCAACACGCGCCAGTCGAGACCGATTTCCCGTGAACGCGGAATCGCAGTCGGACTGATGTACAGAATGAATTTCACTGCCAGGCGCGCGACGCCTAACCCCAGCCCGCCGCCGATAATTGCGAGCAACAAACTCTCGGTCAGTAGCTGACGCGCGATGCGCCAGCGGCTGGCTCCCATCGCCGCGCGAATTGCCATCTCTTTGCGTCGTCCGGTAGCGCGCGCTAACAAGAGATTCGCGATGTTCGCGCACGCAATCAGCAGCACGAATCCAACTGCGCCGAATAGAATCCAGAGCGTCTGCTTCACGGTGTCGCCGACCAGGACTTCCATCATTGTCCGGATGCGAATGCCGTTGTTGGCGTTTGAATCCGGGTATTGCTTATTGAGATTCGCGGCGATGTTGTTCATGTCGGCCTGCGCCTGCGCTTGCGTGACGCCCGGCTTGAGGCGGCCTACGCCGTACAGCCCGGGATGATTGCCGCGCTGCTGCCAATTCGGATCGTCCGACAGTGGTCCGACCGGGACCCACATTTCGACTCTCGTGGGAAACGCATATTCGGGTGGCATGACACCAATCACGGTATAGCTGCGGCCGTTGAAGCTTAGCGATTGATTGAGGATGCTCGCTTGTCCACCGAACCGCCGCTGCCACAATGCATAGCTGAGCACGACGACGGGCGCTGCGCCCGGTTTGTCTTCATCGTTGGTAAAGACTCTGCCGATGAGCGGTTTGGCGCGAAGAGCGGCAAGTAGATCGGCGGAGACCTGGCCTGTCAGAATTCTTTCGGCCTCTCCGTAACCCGTGAAGTTATAACTACTGCGATTGTAGACGCCGATCTTCTCAAACACATGGTTCTGATTCCTCCAGTCAGTGAAGTCCGGATAAGAGATCGACATCTCGTCGAGCACCGGAGAGCGTTCATTGAGAAACAAGAGCTCGTCAGGATGATCGAAGGGCAAAGGCCGCAACACGACCGCATTCAACACGCTAAAGATGGCGGTGTTCGCGCCAATGCCCAGCGCCAACGCGAGAATCACGATGAAGGTTATTCCCGGAGTCTTGAGCAACATCCGCGCGCCATACCGAAGATCCTGGATGAAGGTGGTCATCGTTCATTCCTCCCTATGGGCTTTGGTCCAAGAACCGCTCTTTGAAATAGGACATCTGCAGAACCTCTCAGGTCGGGAAGGGTGGTTTACCCCCGCTCCTTCATTTTCCTCAAGCAATCTCTCATCAACAGGGCGGGGGCAAGCCGCCCTTCCGAACCTGAGAGACTATTCTTGCTGCAAATTCCCTTTCATCGACTTCTTTTCTAAAGTCTATTCGTATCGCAAAGCCTGCAATGGATCGACCTTGGTCGCGCGTCTTGCGGGGATGTAACACGCCGCGAGCGCAATCACGAGCAAGCAGACCGAGACGGCCGCGAACGTCGCCATGTCCGTGGGCTCGACGCCAAACAGTAAGCTGCTCATCAGACGTGTCAAGGCAAACGCTCCACCCAGTCCGATTACTACGCCGATAATTGTGATAACCAGACCGCTCTTCATAACCAGTCTCATGACATTGCCAACCTGCGCTCCCAGTGCCATCCGAATTCCGATTTCGTGAGTTCTTTGCGTAACTCCGTAGGACATTACGCCGTAGACGCCGACCGCGGCGAGCACTAACGCGAGACCGGCAAACAGAGTCAGCAACAGCATGTTGAAGCGGCGCGCATCAAAGGAGGCTGCCGCCACTTCATTCATCGTCTGCACCTTCGTAATCGGCAGTTGCGAATCCACTTTCCAAATCTGTTCCTTGACCGCTTGCGTCATCGCGCCGGGATCGCCCTGTGTTCGCGCTGCAAACGACATCCAACGCTTCCACGGATTTATTTGCGTGTACGGAGTATAGAGCGCCGGCAGTTCAGGTAGATCGAGCCCGAAATGCTTGACGTTCCCGACGACCCCGACAATCTCGATCCAATGCACCTCAGAATCGCGGGCCCAACGAACGCGCTTCCCCAGCGGGTTCTCGTTGGGGAAATACTGCCTGACCATCTCGTCGTTGGCTATTCCTACTAACGGCGCGTGGTCATTGAAATCCGGTGATTGAAAGTCTCTGCCGCTTTTCAGCGGAATCTGCATCACGTGAAAGTAATCCCCCATGACGCTGCGCGTTTCGAGACTCGGCTCGTCGCCGGGAGCAATTGGCGGACGGCCTTCGATTAGGAAATCATGATCGAGCGAGTCGCCACTCAACGGTAATTCACTGACCATTGCGCCTTGCGTGCCCGGCAGTGAGTTGATGTTGGCGAGCGCCTGAGCGCGGAATCGCGTCTGCGGTTCTACCTCTTTGTATCGGGTGTCCGGCAACTCGACCCGCATGGTGAGGAGATGCTCGGGGTTGAATCCGGGCTCAACATTTCGCAACTTCCAAAAAGTTTTCACTAATAAGCCGGCGCCGACTAACAGGACCAGCGCCACCGCCAATTCCCCGACGACGAATGCGTTACGCAGTCGCTGCTGTGAGCGGGACGCGCTGGCGCCGCGGGCACCTTCCTTCAATCCTGAGCTGCTCGCCGCGCGTGAGGCGGTCCAGGCGGGCAATAAGCCGAAAATCAATCCCGTCAGTAGCGAAACTCCCAGAGTGAAACCAAACACGCGCAGGTCTACCCCGATCTCGTCGAGGCGTGGAAGATTCTGGGGCTTGAGCGCGATCAGCATCTGAGTTCCCCACCAGGCAAGGAAAACACCGATCGCCCCGCCGGCCAGCGCGATCAAAATACTTTCGGTTAAGAGTTGGCGCATGATCCGCCAGCGGCCGGCTCCCAGGGCTGTGCGAATAACGATTTCACGTGCACGTTCAGCGCCTCGCGCCAGCAGCAGATTCGCAAAATTCGCGCACGCAATCAGCAAGACCAACCCGACAGCCGCGAACAGAATAAGCAATGCGTTCCGCGACTGACCAACGATCCGCTCCTGCAAAGCGATGAGTGCCGTGCTGCGGTTTTTGTTGTCCGCCGGATATTGCTTCGCCAGCTGCTCATCGATCAAACGCATCTCGGCGCTCGCCTGTGGCAGCGTGACTCCCGGCGCGAGCCGGCCATACGTCCTCAGGAAATGAACGCCGCGAAAATTCGCAGCGAGCGGATTTGTAACGTGGACCGGCGTCCAGGCTTCGCTGTTCTCTCGCGGCGACTTGAAACCTGGCGGCATTACGCCGATCACCGTATACGAGTTACCGCTTAATGGAATGCTCTTGCCAACGATGTTCTGATCGCCGCCGAACTGGCGCTGCCACAACGAATGGCTAAGGACAACTACAAAAGGACCACCGACTTGATCGTCATCCGCCCTGATGTAGCGGCCGCGGGCCGCGTTTATGCCGAGAGTTTCGAAATATCCACCGCTTACTTGTCCCACTTGAATCTGCAGCGGCTCTGCGCCTGCGGTATAAGCCAGCGGCGACAGCACCTCGCCGCCAATTTTTGAAAACGTGTGGCTGGCGGCGATGACGTCGGCCAGATCGGGCGCCGATTGATTCGAGCGAAAGGTGACCAAACGATCAGGTTGATCGTAGCTGAGTGGTCTTAACAGCACGGCGTTAATGACGCTGAAAATGGCCGTATTGGCCCCAATCCCCAACGCGACCGTGATGACAGCGACGGCCGCAAATCCAGGCCGGCCCCACAAGCTGCGAACACCGTAGCGGATATCTTTAAATAGTGTGTCCATCATCCCTCCGCACAAGTCAGTCTGGTTCAATTAGCTGCGCTCAGGCCCTGCCTGAAACTAATTCACGGCGGCTCTGCGGCCTGATGTGCGGACGCGCTCTGCGCTTCCGAGCCGGTTCGCAATGAACTTGGGGCTTTGCCCCAGCCACGCAGGCATAGCCCGAAGTGGAAAGGACATTCGCCGGAAGGCCAAAGGCCTTCCGCACATCAGACGGCATAGCCGGAGATTCTTTGGGCAATGCTTCACCGACCACCTCACTCGCATCTCAGCGCTTCGAGCGGATCGACCCGCGTGGCGCGTAACGCAGGAATGCAACAAGCGAGCATTGCCACGAGCGAAAGCAATATCGCGATAAACAAAAAAGTCATCGGGTCGCGGGTAGTGACTCCGAACAGCAAAGTCTCGAGCAACTTTGTCAGCAGCAGCGCGCCCCCAATTCCAAGCAACAACCCGATGCCCACAATTTTCACTCCGTCTTTCACAATCATTCCCAACACGTCGCGCGTCTGGGCGCCCAACGCCATGCGAATCCCAATCTCATTCGTTCGTTGCGCCACCGAATAACTCATCACGCCGTAGAGGCCGATGATGGTGAGCACCAGTGCGACCCCGGCGAAGATCGAAAGCAACGTGGTGTTGAAGCGCGGCGCCGCCACCGATGATGAAACGTATTCATCCATCGTCTTGATATTAAATAGTGGCAGCTCAGAATCCATCGCCTGCACTTCGCGAGTCGCGCTGCTAATCAGCGCATGAGGATCGCTGGTCGTCTTAACTACCATCGTCAGTTCGCTGAACGGAACCTGAGACTGCGGCAGGTAGTAGACAGGTTTAGGGTCAGCGTTCAGCGCGCGATTGTGAATGTCGGAAACGACGCCGATGATTTCACGCATGGTTGAGTCTTCATCGTTCCACGTGCTGATGCCCGGATGTATGCGTTTGCCAATTGGGTTCTCCCCGGGAAAAAACTGTCGCGCGAATTTGTCACTGACGATGACCACCGGAGTTGAACTGTGATCGTCACGTTCATTAAAGTCTCGGCCCTGCAGCAACGGAATGCCCATTGTGCGGAAGTAGTCAGGCTCCGTCATAAACAAGTCCGCAGCCGGTTCGTCTTTGGGGGCCACCGGCCGGCCATCGATTTGGAAACTGATAGCGAAGCGATCGCCGCTCAATGGCAAAGGCAGTGCCGCACTGGCTGATTGCACGCCAGGCAGGGTGCGCAGGCGATCCGCAAGGTCGCGGTAGAAACGTGCCTGTTTCTCGGATGGATAACGAACGTCAGGCAATGAGACGTTGAAGGTCAGGACGTTCTCAGCCTGGAGACCCGAGTTAACGTGTTGCAGCCGCCAGAAGCTTTGAATCAACAAGCCGGCGCCCACCAACAAGACAACCGCAATCGCCAGCTCAGCGATCACCAGCACACCACGAATCCGGTTCTTGCGCGCGCCACTTCCGGCGCCGCGGCCGTCTTTCAATGACTCGGTTAAATCCGTCTTTGACAGATGTAGTGCCGGTACCAACCCAAAGACAAAACCGGTGAGCAAAGTCACGCCGAGCGTGAAGCCCAACACGCGCCAATCCAATCCCACTTGAATGGCGCGCGGAATATCCTTTTTTCCCAGCGCGATCAGTAAGTCAGACCACCAGATAGCCAGCCCGAGGCCGAGCACGCCACCGGCGAAAGAGAGCAGCACACTCTCAGTCAGTAACTGACGCACGACCCGCGAGCGGCTGGCGCCGAGGGCGGATCTCAGTGCCATCTCTCGGTGACGCGTCATCGCGCGCGCCAGCAAAAGATTCGCGACGTTCGCACAGGCGATTAAGAGAACACAGGCGACTGCGCCGAGCATAATTAAAAGCGCTGGTCGCACATCACCCACTAGCGCCTTCAGTGTCGGCTCGATGCGAATACCTTTATTGGTGTTCGTGTCGGGATATTGTTGCGACAGTCGCGCGCCAATCGTGTCAACCTCTGCCTGCGCTTGCGCCTGCGTAACGCCGGTTTTCAGTCGACCAATTAAGCGAAGAAAATGTGCGCCGCGCTGTGCGGTGATTGGCTCTTTACCGGCAGCGTCGTCGGCAATTGTCGTCCACAGATCGAGTGGATCGTTTTGGATGGGAAATTCAAATCCTTTCGGCATGACGCCGATGATCGTGAAGCTATGGCCATTGAGCGTGATTGTCTTATTAATAATATTCGGATCGGAATTGAAGCGGCCGGCAAATAACCGCTCACTCAACACGACTACCCGCCCGGATTCGGTGAGCTTATCCTCCGCCGCTGTCGGCGTGCGCCCCAGCCTCGGCGTCACGCCCAGCACCGAGAACAGATCGGCGCTCGCCATCGCGCCGTGCAGCATCACCGGCTGACCCTGACCCGTCAGCGTAAAGTCATTGTCGTGATATGCAGCAACGTGCTCAAAAACGTGATTCTGATCGCGCAAGTCAAAGAAGTTCGGATACGAATAAGAACCGCGAACTCCCCCGCGCACCGAATCAGTTTCAAAGACCGACATCAGCGCATCAGAATTCGGAAACGGCAGTGGCCGCAAAAGCACTGCGTTAACCACGCTGAAGATTGCGGTGTTGGCGCCGATGCCGAGAGCCAGCGCAATCGTAGCCACGATGCTAAGGCTCGGTGATTTGACCAGCATCCGCAGACCGTATCGAACATCCTGCCAAAGTGTTCCCATGGTTTTTACCTCACTCGTATCGCAAAGCCGTTAACGGATCGACCCTGGTCGCGCGTCGGGCCGGGATGTAGCAGGCCAGCAGCGCGACCGCAATGAGCAATATCGCAATCGCGGCGAATGTGGCCGGATCAGTAGTGCTGACTCCATAGACCATTCCGGTGAGCAGGCGCGTCAGCCCAAACGCCGCAACCAGGCCGACGGCGACTCCAAGTGCGGTCATCTTCAATCCATCGCCGAGCACGAGACGCAGCACATTTCGAGTCTGAGCGCCCAAGGCGATGCGAATTCCCAACTCCTGCGTCCGTCTTTCAACCAGGTATGAGATCACGCCGTAAAGACCGAGACTTGCCATCAGCAGAGCCAGAATTGCGAATGAATCGAGCAATAGCGTGGCAAAGCGACGACTGGCCAAAGACTCGGCGATCGTCTCATTCATAGTCTGCGGGTTATAGACGAGGTTCTGGCCGTTGAGATTCTTAACCAGTGAGCGGATTGAATCCATCGGCGCCTGGGAGCCGGTGGTGCGAACCGCGACGCGCACGCCCGTCGCGAACTGGGCCACGGCCTGATCAGGAAACTGTCGCAGAGGCTCGTACAGCTGGGCGCGCAGTGGCTGTGTATCGTCCGAATCCAATCCCCACATTTTGACGTGACCCACGATGCCGATAATCGTCTGTGGATTATCGTCTCCCTGGCGAATCCATTTGCCGATCGCATCGCCGTGCGGAAAAAACTTGTTGGCAAACACTTCGTCAACCACGATAACCCAGGGAGCATGTTCGTCATCGTGGTTGTCAAAAAAGCGGCCCTGCTTCAGCGCAATGCCCATGGCCGACAGATAGTTCGGCTCCACTGCGGAAGTCAGCGTCGAGTGCATATCACTTCCGATAGTTGGCTTCGTTTCGCCTTCGATCCAAAACAGGGTGTCGTCTTCATCAAGGATCGGAAACGCCCCGGACTGAAACGAAGCCGCCTGAATGCCGGGCAGCGAATTAAGCGCATCGCTAAGTTGTCGAAGATTGGCGCGAATTGCGTCGGGCTTATCGGTGCGAGCTGCTGGAGCCAGGCTCAATTCGAATGTCGTGAGATTGTCTGAGCGAAATCCCGGATCGATATTCCAAAGCGCGCGGATGCTTCTAATCATCAGGCCTGCGCCAATCAGGAGCACAACCGCCAACGCAACTTCGGCCACAACCAAAACGGCTTGCGCACGGCTGCGCGCGCGGATATTGCCACGCCCACTCTCTTTTAAGGCATTTGAGAAACGCGACTTTGAACTTCGTAGCGCCGGCGCGAGACCCGCCAGCAGCCCACTCAATAACGAAATGCCAAACGCAAAAACCAAAACGCGATAATCGATCCGCACTTCTTGTGAACGCGGCAGGGTCGCGGGTAGCAGTCTGAGCGCGGCGTGGGTCGTCCAGTACGCGAAAAGAAGACCGAGCGCACCTCCGCCAAACGATAGCAGCACGCTTTCTGTCAAAGACTGGCGCACGAGTCTCCACCAACTCGCACCCAAAGCCGCGCGAATCGCGAATTCGCGCGAGCGTCCTGAGGCACGCGCCAACATCAAGTTGCCGACATTGACGCACGCGATCAGCAGCACAAAACCGACTGCGCCGAGCAGCATCCATAAGGTTGGTCCAATCTTGCCAACGAGTCGTTGCTTCAGGGAAGCGACATAGGCGCTGTTGCCTTTGTTGGTTCCGGGATACGCTTCGGCCAGGTTCTGATAGATACGATTGAGGTCCGCTTTCCCCTGCTCGACCGTCACACCGGGTTTCAGACGGCCAATGCCGTGCAGGCCCATGCCCGCGCCCCGCCGCTTGAGCCCGGGCGCGTCTAACTGGCCGATTGGCACAAAGACATCGCCAGTCTGAAAAAATCGAAAGTCAGGCGGCAGCACGCCGATGACGTAATAAGATTTATCGTCAAGCGTAATCGTCCGCGTAATGACATCAGCAGATCCGCCGAACTTGCGCTGCCAAAGCTCGTGACTGATTAATACCGTCGGCGTCACTCCCGGCTCATCTTCATGCGGAAGAAAGCCGCGTCCCAGAACCGGCGTAATCCCAAAGACAGAACAGAAGCCTGCCGACACATAACGTCCATTGACGCGTTCCGGCTCGCCGCTACCGATCAAACTAAACGCCGCGGTCCGGAAGATCGACATCGCCGCAAAGGTCTGGTTCTCTTTTCGCAAATCCAAAAAATTCGGATATGGAATCGCTCCCGTCTCGAAGTTCGGCTTGCTTTGATCCATCGCCACCAATTGCTCAGGCTGTGGAAATGGCAGTGGGTTAAGCAGCACCCCGTTAACAACCGAGAACAGTGCTGCATTGATACCGATTCCGAGCGCCAGGGTGAGTAGTGCGATCGCCGTAAAGCCGGGGCGCCGCCATAAGCTTCGAAGCGCAAAACGGATGTCTTTGATTAAGTTGTCCATAACCGCTTCCCTTTTCTGAGTGGTATCGAGCGCTTAGTAATTTTTGGGTCTGAGATCCTCTAGCTCGCGCGAGCGGCAAGCCTGTTTCTCTGTTTCGTTTGCCAGGACGAGTGGGGCTACTCCCGTTGCCACTGACATGCTGAAGCGGCCGGGCACTGTGAACATACGGATGCGCTGGAAATGAGAAACTGTTCCAGCGGTCCACATTCGCTTCTTCAGTCCTGGCTTCTTCCCTGGCCGCATCAGCAAATGCCATTAATGCCGTGGGTGTCGGCAGTGATGGAGATAAAACGTGGGTTACGGTGACGATTGTGGTTCCGGCGCCAATCGCGAATGCCATGCTCACAACCATGAGTGATGACACTTCCGGTTGCCTCAACCAGTTCCGAATCCTTCCAATGTCAGTTAATAAGCGGACCACGATCTATTCTTTCCCCGAGTAACTAGTGGTTCATTCGGATCGTAACGCCACCAGCGGATCGACTTTTGTTGCGCGACGCGCCGGCAAATAACAAGCCACCAGCGCCGCGATAACTAAGGTCAGTGACACAGTCGCAAACGTGAGCGCATCAGTTGGCTGAACGCCAAACAACAGAACCGCCAGCAAACGCGTGAGTATGAACGCACCGGCGAGCCCGATAACTACACCGCCGGCCGTCAGCGCCAGGCCATTGCGCAAGATAAGTTTCAGGACATCACTCGCGCCCGCGCCCAGCGCCATGCGAATTCCGATTTCCTGGGTTCGCTGCGTAACCGCGTAAGACATAACGCCGTAAATGCCGACCACGGCCAGCATCAAGGCCAGCACTGCAAACGTAATCAGCAACACCATGAAAAACGATCGCAGCACGATCGAATTCGATTGCAGCTCTTCAAGAGTCGCTACGTTGTAAACCGCCTGCTCGCCGTCAACTGACAAGATCGCGCTACGGACTGCGCCAAACATCTCTTCCGGCTTGCTCCCGGTCTTTACGACGATCGTGTTGAACGATGTGGGAAATTGTTCGTGCGGCATGTACATCTGCATCGGCGGCTTTTGATCCAATGCATATTGGGAAACGTCGCTGACGACGCCGACGATGGTGCGCCAGCGCAGAGGGTTTTGATCGTTGTCAGGGAAACGTATGCGCTTACCAATGGGATTCTGATTGGGCCACAGTTGATCGGCCATCGTCTGATTGATCAGCGCGACTTTCATCGCATCGACGTTATCCTGCTCGGTGATCGCGCGTCCTTTGAGCACCGGGATTTCCATCGCGCGCAAATAGCCCGGCGTCACCACGTAAAGGTCGACACTGATTTCTTCGCCACGTGGTTTTGGATAGTCCTCAACCACCAGACCGCGACCATCAAAATTGTCGCTGAGCGGGAGGACGCTGGTTATTCCGGCGGCTGTCACGCCCGGTGTGCCCGCTATTCGTTCAGTTGCCTGCCTGTAAAATGCGATAACGTTTTCCGGCTTCGGATATTTCAAACTCGGCAGACCCACATTCATCGTCAGCACGTTGCGCGAATTGAAACCTTTGTTGACAGTCCCCAACCGGGCGACGGTCCGCACCAAGAGCCCGGCCGCAACCAGTAACACGAGCGTCATCGCAACTTCGGTAACCACCAGTGCTCCGCGCAGGCGATTACTCTTTGCGGATCCTCCGAGTCCTCTTCCCGTGTCTTTCAGTGATTCGCTCAGATTAGGACGGGACATTTGCAGCGCCGGAGCAACCCCAAAGAGCAATCCAGTGATTAACGTCAGTCCGAAAGTGAAAGCGAGTACCCGAAGGTCAATGTGAAAACCGTTGAAGACGGGATTGATCCGCGAACCGATCCGTTCGATCATGCCCGTACCCCAAATCGCAATGAACACTCCGAGAGTTCCACCGACAATCGAAAGCAGCAAACTCTCGGTCAGCAGTTGCCGGATCAGCCGGCCTCTGCCCGCGCCAATTGCCGATCGAATCGTGAGCTCTTTTTGACGAGCGCTGGCGCGCGCCAATAACAAGTTCGCGACATTGGCGCAGGCGACCAGCAGCACAAAGCCGACTGCGCCAAAAATCATCCAGAGCGCGCGACTCGCGCCGCCGACCGTGTCCTCGGTAATCGACGTGACATGCACGCCCCGACCTCGATTCGTTTCCGGATGCTGTTGCTCGAGACGTTGCGCAATCAGTGACAGTTCCGTCTGCGCTTGTTGGATAGTCACACCTGGTTTCAGACGTGCGATAGCTCGCAAATGACGCTCGCTTCGCTTCGCGTCGGCATAAGCTTCGGCGACCGGCCGATAGAACTGGCCTTCCGGCAAAACCAGTGAGGACGGTAACGCACGAAAGTCCGGACCCATCACCCCGACGATGGTGTAAGGGCGGCTGTTGAGCAGAAGCTTCTTGCCAATGATCGACGGATCACTACCGAAGCGGCGCTGCCACAAACCGTAGCTAAGGACGATAACGAAGTCCTTTCCCTCCTCTTGCTCTTCAGGCATAAAGATGCGGCCCAGCATCGGTGTGCCGTTCATCACCTTGAAATAACCGTCGCCTACCTGAATCGCCGGGACGCGTTCAGCGTCGCCGCCATTTCCGGACATGATTGGATTCCATCCGGTATAAGTAGCGACCTCCTCGAACGAGGTCGTCTGGTGGCGAAAATCTGCAACGTCCGTGGCCGAAACCTGATCGCGACCCCGCAATCTTCCGTCTTGCAGGCCGCTTCCCCAGACAAGCATCAATGTTTTCGGGTCTTTGTAAGGCAGCGACTTCAACAGCACGGCGTTGACGACGCTAAAAACCGTGGTGTTCGCACCGATACCCAGCGCAATCGACACCACAGCTACAGCAGTGAAGCTCGGCGTCTTGAGTAACATGCGAATGGCATAACGCAAGTCGCGAAGAAGTGTTCGCATTCCGACCTCCCCTTCGTCCCGCTGAAATCGGACGAAGCCTCAACCAGTTTCAGTCAAGAAACTATTCGTACCGCAGAGCCACCAGCGGATCGACGCGCGCAGCCTTGCGTGCCGGCAGCCAGCACGCCAGTAGCGCAATCACGCTCAGAAACGCGGCGATGATCAAGAATGTCATTGGCACTGTGCCTTGAATTCCGTAAAGCTGATCCACCATGCGTTGCCAGACACTATTACCGAGACGTTGACTCGACATCAGTCGCACCAACAGGTATCCAGTAACAGCGCCGCACCCGAGGCCGAGAATGACTAGTTTCATCCCTTGCCAGATCACCAATCGCAAGACATCGGCAGCACGCGCGCCGAGCGCCATGCGAATACCTATTTCATTTGTGCGTTGGGCGACCGAGTGAGCCAGCACGCCCGATAATCCAAGCCCCGCGAGCAACAGCGCCAGGCCGCCGAAGAAAGTGAAAAGCCGCGCCGAGAGCCGCTCCGGTCCGAGTGTGGCGTTGGCACGTGCCGCTTGCGAGCTGACTTCGGTGACCGGCAGGTTGCGATCGAGATCGCGCACAACTTGACGGACCGTCGCGGCGAGCGCTGCCGGCGCGCCGGTCGTTCGCAGGCTGAAATACATTTTGCCGATCGCCGACGTTTCCTGTTGCCAGGGCGTATAAAGCAAGGGCGGGATTTGGTCGCGTTGGCTCCGGTACCTGGTGTCGCCGACGACGCCGACAATCTCTACATTGCGTTTGCTCCCCCGGAAACCAATCCGCTTTCCGAGTACATCCTCACCGGCAAAGAATTGCTGCGCGAAGGTTTGATTGACGATGGCGACCTGCGGCGCCTGCGCATCGTCTTGCAGGGTGAAACCGCGCCCCCGCAGAAACGGAATTTCCATGGCGGCGAAATAGTTTTCACGCACCATCTGGCGGGCGGCGATGCGCCGCGGCGCAGTCGCTTCAATCTCGCCGGGCAGCAAGATGCCGCTCGTTGAATTTTCGCGCGCGATTAGCGGTACGTAACCGAAAGTCGCCGCGCGCACACCCGGCAGATTGTCCAGTTTGGCGAAGAGTTGCTGATAAAAACGCACCAGCCCTTCGTCCTTATAGCCACCTTGATCTGGCTGGAGTTTGAAGACCAGCAGATTGTCCTGATTGAACCCCACGTTCACACGCTGCAAATTGTAGAGCGTGCGCAGATACAAACCGGCGCTCACCAAAAGCATTAATGACAGCACGACTTGCGCCACGATCAGTCCTTTGCTCAAACGTGAAACGGCGCTGGTCGTGCGGCGGCTTTGCTTCAGCGAAGTGGCCAGATCCAAACTCGTAGCCCGCCACGCCGGAGCCAATCCAAACAGCACGCCGGTAAACAGCGAAACCGCAAGTGTGAAAGCCAGCACGCGCCAATTGATGGTGAGATCGACATTGCCGGGTACCAGCCCGGTGTCTTTGTCGGTCAGCGCGAGGAGCACGCTGTTGCCCCACACAGCGAAGATGACTCCCACAGCGCCGCCCAATGAAGCGAGCAGCACACTCTCAGTCAAGAGTTGCCTAATTAAGCGCCAGCGTCCTGCGCCCACGGCGAGCCGCACGCTTACCTCTCGGGTGCGCGAAGCCGCTCGCGCGAGTAATAAGTTGGCCAGGTTGGCGCACGCAATCAAAAGCACGATGGCGACCACGATGAACAACCCATAGATTGTCGGGCTGTACATGCGTCGCTCATCGAGCATTCCGCGGCTGCCGGATTCCGCCATCAGGTGCGGATAATCTTTGGGCTCGAGTTGCGCCGGTTGGTCGGCTCGTCGCGGCGGCGGCATCAGCTCCAACGCCGAGGTCTCAAAGATGGTGTCCAGGCTGACGCGAGCTTGTTCATAGGTCGCGCCCGGTTTCAGCCGGCCCATGAGATTTAGCCACCAGCGGCCTCCTCGATTCCCCTTGCCCAGGTTGCTGTCCTCACCGTGCAACAAAGGCTCGCTGGCGATCGGGAACGTGACGTCAGGTCGATAATCGACTTGTAACGTGCCCGCAAAACCAGGCGGGGTTACGCCGATGATGGTGAATGACTCTTGATTGAGTTTGAGTGACTGGCCAACGATGTGTTGATTGGCGCCGAACTGTTCGCGCCAGAAATGATCGCTCAGCACAACGACCGGGGGAGCGCCCGGCTGGTCGTCTGTATCGACGATCGCCCGCCCCAGAATTGGCTGCACGCCTAGACCCTTGTAATAGCCACCGGAGACAACTTGCCCATTGATCACCTGAGCCTGATCGCCAATGACTGCATTTAGTTCTTCGACCGGGGCAAAGGCAAAGAAATCTTTGAGCGGACTGTCAGATGCAGCCGTCTGCGCCTGGCGCATCCGGTCAAAGACCTCATAGCGAAACAAAGAATCAGTCTGAATGGTGGGATCAGAAGACACGAATGACGTACCGCTCATGCCACTTATTCGGAACGGAAGGCCGGCGCGGTATTCAAACAACACCAACTGGTCAGGCTCTTTCACCGGTAAGGTTTTGAGCAGCACGGCGTCCACGACACTGAACAACGCCGTGTTTGCTCCGATGCCCAGCGCGAGCGTGAGCACTGCTACCGCCGTGAAGCTCGGCGTTTTGAGCAGCATGCGAATGGCGTAACGCAAGTCGCGAAGAAGTGTCTGCATGTCAGGTTCTCTCTTTCCTGGTAGTGGTACCGGAAAAGCTCACACTAATCGACGGTCGTTTGCTTACTCGCTCCGTAACGCGGTCAGTGGATCGACTCTGCTTGCGCGTCGCGCAGGAAGATACGAAGCCAGCAGCGCCACAAAAATCAAAAGCGCAGCGACGCTCACAAATGTCATCACGTCGGTCGGCTGGATCTCGAACAGCAAGCTGCGCAGCAGCCGGGTTAGCGCCAAAGCTCCGGCCAAACCAATGACAATGCCCAGCAAGGCGAGCACCAGGCCGTCTTTGAGCACCAACTGCAAGATTTGCCGCGCTCTCGCGCCGAGCGCCAGGCGCACGGCCAGCTCTCGACGGCGCTGCGTAACGCTGTAACTCATCACGCCATAAATCCCGATAGCCGCAAGCGCAACCGCTAAGCCGCCGAAGAGCCCGACCAGCAACATCGAGAACCGCTGCTGCTCGACCGAAGCCGAAAACACCTCGTCCATCGTTCGCATATTGGTGACCGGGATAGTCGGATCGACGGAATGAATTTCTGTGCGCGCGAGCGTGGCTAAGGACATCGGATCGCCAGTGGTGCGGACTACAATCGTCAAGCCTCCAGTTGCAAGCTGCGCAAACGGAACATACATCGCCGGGCGGGCGTCTCCGCTTAAGGTCGACTGCTTTATGCTGCCTACCACGCCAACGATCTCGCGCGCATCCTTCTCGAAGCCAATTCTAATCCGCTGGCCCAACGGTTCCTCGTTCGGCCAGTATCGACGTGCCAACGCATCGTTGATGATGGCCACACCTGGAGCAGCTTTATTATCACCGACTGAAAGCTGGCGTCCTTTCAGCAGCGGAATCTGTAAAGCGCGGAAATATTCCGGCGAGATGATCGTGTAATCCGTCGAAGGCCTTTCACCGACACTCGGCGAGGGTCGTCCTTCGATAAATAAGTCAGTGCTCTCTTCCGCACCAGTCAGCGGCAGGCTTAAAACTGCGCCCGCGGCGGTAACGCCTGGCGCATGATTCAGTCGTTCCAGTACGTGTTGAAAAAACGCTACCTGCTCGTCGTCCTTTGCATACTTCGAGGGCGGAACGGTGGGCAATAAGAGTTCCATTGTAAGTGTGTGACCTGGATCGAATCCGGGTTTCACGTCCGTCAGGCGGATGAAACTCCTGGCCAGCAAGGCGGCACCGATCATGAGCACAACTGCCAGTGAAACTTCCGAGACGATCAGAAATCCGCGCAGCCGGTTCTGACGCCAGCCTCCGGTCGAGCCGCGCGCACTCTCCTTGAGCGATTCGTTCAGATCGACGCGGGCAGCGTGAATGGCCGGCGCTAAACCAAAGACAATGCCGGTGGCGAGTGAGATCAACAACGCAAAGCCGAACACTCTCACATCGACATTAATTTCGTGGATGCGGGGAACTCTTTCGGGAATGAATGACACGAGCAGAGGCGTTCCCCAAAGAGCAAGCACAAAACCAAACAGCCCGCCCGCAGACGACAATAGAACGCTTTCAGTAAGCAGTTGGCGGATAATGCGCCATCGTCCTGCGCCTAATGCTCCGCGGATGGCCATCTCTTTTCGGCGCGTCGAGGCGCGCGCGAGCAGAAGGTTAGCGACGTTCGCGCACGCAATCAGCAGCACGAAAGTGACCGTCGCCAGAATCACCAGCAGGAGGCGCTGGATGTTGCCGACCATTTGCTTCTGCAAAGGGACAAGATTGACGGAGTAGTTAACCTTTCCGAGCGGCAAGCTGTTTTCGATCGAGCGCAGTTCATTTTCGGCCTGAGGAATCGTGACGCCTGCTTTCAGCCGGCCAATCATCGCCAGGTTTAGACTTCCCTGGTTGCTGCGCTCTCGCGCGTCCATCGCCAACGGCATCCAAACGTCGTTCTTCGTCGCGAACTGCAAACCAGGAATCATGTTGGCGCTGCCCGGAAACTCGAAGTCCCGCGGCATCACGCCCACGATGCTTACGCTGCGACCATTTAACGCAAGTGTCTTGCCCACAACACTCCCGTCACCGCCGAACTCTTTTTGCCACAAGCGATGACTGATGATCGCGACGGGCAAGGCGCCTTCTTGATCCTGTTCCGCGGTAAAGGTGTGACCCAGCAGGGGCGATGCGCCGAGCGCTTCGAAAAAGTTTGCCGAGACACGCACGCCCTGTAACTGCTCCGGATCGCCTGCGTGCGTAAGCTGCCAGGACCATTGCCGAAACGCTGCGAGCTGATCGAATGTCTGAGTTTGCTGAACCAGGCCCAGATAATTTCCGGCGGAAGTCGGAAACTTGTCGCCCTGGTGGGCGAACTTCGGGATGTAACCCCACGCGATTACGATTCTCTCCGGGTCTTTGAAAGGTAACGGTCGCAGCAACGTGGCATTGACGACACTGAAGATTGCGGTGTTGGCGCCGATGCCCAACGCCAGCGTCGTCACTGCGATCAACGTAAAGCCCGGCCGCTTAATCAAGCTGCGGATCGCAAAGCGAAGATCCTGGATTAGTTTCTCCATATTATTTGTTCTTCGTGATTTGTACTTTGTACTTTGATGTGAGTCCGTGATGCCGCTGTTGGGTCCTTGAACGACTCGCCGGCAGACGAACAAAGACCTAAGTACAAAGACCAAAGTTCATTTCGTTCACTCGTAGCGCAGCGCCACCAGCGGATCGACTCTTGTAGCCCTGCGCGCAGGCAGGTAGCACGCGAGCGCGGCCACCGCAGCCAGAAGCAACGCGACGCCTGCAAACGTCGTTAAGTCGATCGGGCTCACACCAAATAATAATTTTGAGATTAACTGGGCAGCACCAAAGGCGATGACTAATCCGATCGCCAGACCAATCGCAGCCAGGGACATTCCTTGTCGCATGATCAAGAGAAGCACGTCGCTGCGCGCGGCGCCCAGGGCCACCCGCACGCCCACCTCGCGCGTGCGGCCCGCGACCACGTAAGACATGACCCCGTAGATTCCGATCGCCGCGAGAATGATCGCCAGAACTCCAAAGCTTCCCAGAACGATCGCGGCCAACCGAAACGGGAACAACGGCAGGCTCATGTGATCGGAAAGGGTCTTAACGTTGTAGACCGGCAACGTCGGATCTAGCCGTTGCAATTCTGCGCGTAGCGCGGCAATCGCGGCTTGCGAATCACCGGTTGTGCGCGCAACGAGAGTTGCATTCGTGCTGTAGTCCCTCAACAACGGCCGATAGAAAGCCGGCTTCGGATCCTCGCCGAGGGTGTTGTACTTGCCATCAGCCGCGATACCGATGACTTCCCAGTACGGCTTGTCGGGCCCGTTGAAGTTGAAACGGCCGCCGATGGCGTCACGTCCGGGAAACATCTTGCGCGCGAAGGTCTCGTTGACAATGGCCACGCGCGATTCGTCTTTGTCCTCGCGATCGAAAAAGTCACGGCCGCGCAAGGGGATCTCCATCGCGCGAAAATAATCAGGACTGACGTCGTTAGGAACAGCGACCGGCAAATCGACTGTGCTTGACGCGGGCTGCCCTTCAACATAAATCGATGAGTAGCTGTAATCGAGAGACAGCGGCAGCGTGGAAACGAGCGCGACTGATCGGATCCCGGGAAGTGTCCGCGTCCGCTCAAGCAGCTGGCGCTCAAAGGCGCGGCCCTTCTCTTCGGTGTAGCCCTGCAAACCGACATCGAAAGATAGCGCCACCGCGTTCTCAGGATTGAACCCCGGACGCATTCTTTGCGCGGCTTGCAGGCTCCGCACTACCAGACCGGCGCAAACCAAAAGCACGAGCGAGAGCGCAACCTGCACGACCACCAGCGCATTTCGCAGCCGGGAGCGCCGAAATCCGGCCATCGACTTTTCATCTTTGAGCGCGGGAACGAGATCGGGACGAGAAGACTGCAACGCCGGCAGCAGCCCGAACAGCACCCCGGTAATTAGCGAGATCGCTAATGCAAACAGCGCTACCCGCCAATCCACCCGAAGATCGATCATCAGCGCAATGTCGGTCGGCAGTTTGATCGAAGAGACGAGTGCATTGATCCAGGCCGCGAGAAACAAACCAACTACGCCGCCCACCAAAGAGAGCAGGACACTTTCAGTAATCAACTGTCGTACGACCCGCGCGCGACTCGCGCCCATCGCCAGACGAATCGCCAACTCCTTGCGCCGCTCGGTGGCGCGGGCCAGTAACAAGTTCGCGAGGTTGACGCACGCCAGGAGCAACACCAGACCAACAACACCCATGAGCACGCTGCTGAAGCTAATAACCGAATTGCGGATGTCGGGAATAAAGAGCCCGGGCGTCAGCAAGCGGACGCCGCGGCCTTCGTTGTCATGCGGATATTCTTTTCCTAGTTGCAGTGTGATGGCGCTGAGATCGCTTTCGGCTTGGGCGCTCGTGACCCCGGGTTTCAAGCGGCCGACCACAAAGAGATTGTCATCACCGCGTGATTCGAGCCAGGTGCTGCCTGGTTCGATTTCATGCGCCATCATCGTCGGAACAAATACGTCTGGCGCATACGCGATCTCGGTCCCGCGAAACCCCTCCGGCGTGACCCCAATCACCGTGAACACGTGACCGTTGATTCTCAGTGGCTGGCCGATGATGCTTTCGGTAGCCGCAAAACGCTTTTGCCAACATTCGTAGGTGATGACTGCGACGGCCTGGCTCCCGGGAGTTTGATCTTCTTCGGGCGCGAAATACCGGCCACGAAACGGTGGCACCTGCAAAACATCGAAGTAGTTACCGGAAACCAGAAAGCCCCAGACTCTCTCATTGTGGTTGTCATGGCTGATGCTCATCGGCGCGAACCGGTAAGCCATCAGCCCTGAGAACGCATGGTTCCGATCTCGATAATCTTTGTAATTGAGATAGGACTGGATCGTGTAGTCGGCGCCTTTGTGGAGCGTTCCATATACTTCGACCAGTTGTTCCGCGTGAGGCACCGGCAACGGACGCAGCAAGACGGTATTTACCAGACTGAAAATCGCGGTATTAGCACCGATCCCGAGTGCGAGCGTAATCAAAGCGATTACGGTGTAGCTCGGCCGCTTCAACAAGCTGCGAACTCCGTATTGAATGTCCTTGAATAAAGAGGCCATGACTCTCATCTCCAATTCTGTAGGGGCAGGGCTTGTCCCTGCCCGACCGCGGGCAACCACGAGCCCGACCGCGGGCAGCCACGAGGGCTGGCCCCTGCCCGACCGCGGGCAGCCACGAGGGCTGTGCCCCTACAGCCAATGAAACTCACTCGTAACGCAGCGCCACGAGTGGATCGACTCTGGTTGCGCGCCACGCCGGGATGTAACTCGCGAAGAGAGTAACGGCGAACAAACCCAGCGAGACCGCGGTAAAAGTAAGCCTGTCGGTGGCTGCCACTTCGAAAAGCAATGTCGAGACAATTCGAGTCAACCCGAACGCAGCCGCCAGGCCAACCGCGACGCCCATAATCGCCAGCAGCACTCCCTGTTTCACCATTAAGCGAAGTACATCAGCGCGCTGCGCGCCGAGTGCCATGCGCACTCCAATCTCATGCGTTCGCTGCAACACGGAATAAGACATCACGCCGTAAATCCCGACCGCAGCCATAATGAGTGCGACCACTGAGAAGATTGTCAGCAATGTCGAATTGAACCGCGCGCGCGCGACCGACTTGGCCATCAGCGCTTCCATCGTTGTCACCTGTCCAATCGGTTGATCGGGATCGAGTTGCCGAATTACGTTGCGCGCGGCGGCGGCGATGGCGGTGCTCTCACCGCTAGTGCGAATCGTGAGTGTCATCGATGGATAAACGAGTTCTGCATGTGGCCAAAAGGCCATCGACTCAACTTCATCGTCCATACCCTTGTGCTTGTTGTCGCCCACGATTCCGATTATTTCGGTCGGTTGATTATCGTCTTTCATGTTAATCGTGACGCGTTTGCCGATTGGATCCTGACCGGGAAAAATCTCGCGCGCGAAAGTTTCATTCACGACCACTACGTGACGCATTTCCCGCGCTTCCGTTGGTGAATACAGACGCCCCCGCTTCAGCGGGATGTGCATTGTTTGAAAATAATTTGCGTCGGTGACGATGACACCGGTTGAGAGTTCCTGTCCCGCGGGACGTTTAGCTTCGCCTTCGACTTCCAGCCGGGTTCCGGAATACGGACCATTAAACGGAAGCGTGTTGATAGCGCCAACTGCTTCGACACCAGGTATGTTGCGAATCTGATCGACCGCCTGGGTAAAGAAGTTGAGAATCTTCGGGTCCGCATCGTACTTCCGTGTTGCCAGATTCACGCGCATCGTCAGCAAATTGTGAGGATCGAAGCCCGGCTCGACCGATTGCAATCGGTTGAGACTCTTCATTAAGAGACCGGCACCCACGAGCAGCACGAGCGCCAGCGCCACTTGGGCAACGACGAATGCACTCCGCATTCGCTTTGCGCGCGTACCACCGATCACACTTTTACTGCCCTCTTTCAGTGGTTCACTCAAATCAAAGCGGGACGCTTCCAGGGCGGGAACCAATCCAAAAAGAACACCGGTGAGCAGCGTTAATCCGATCGTGAAAGCGAGTACCGGGTAATTGACCGGTGTGCCGCGCAGATCGATCAGCTCAGGAGGACTCAAGGCCAGTAGGGCTCGTGTGCCCCAGACCGCGAGCAATAATCCAAACCCACCGCCGAACGCGGCTAGCAGCACACTCTCCGTCATTAATTGCCGGGCAATCCGCCAGCGACTCGCGCCGAGGCCTGCGCGTAAGGCAATCTCTCTCTTCCGCGATGCCGCACGCGCGAGCAGAAGGTTGGCGACGTTTGCGCACGCAATGAGCAGAACAAATCCAACTGCTCCCAACAGGATCAAGAGCGGCTTGCGAATCTCGCCCGTGAACTGTGTGCGCAACGGCACGACCGTAACGCCCCACTTCGCATTGAAATCCGGATACTGCTGTTCGAGTCGCGCGCCAATGACGTTAAGTTCGTTTTGTGCCTGATCGAACGTGACGCCGGGTTTGAGTCGCGCGACCGCGCGCGCAAAACGCCCGTGACGTTCTCGCAGCTCGTCAGTGATTTGCCACGGCACCCAAATCTCAGGCGGGTGACTTATCTGCGAACCCTTCTGAACAAACCAACCTGAATCGGGTCCAAGTACACCGACAATTTCGTTGGGCCTATTGTTGAGAATTACTTTGCGCCCGATGATGTGCGGGTCGCCGCCAAAACGTCGTTGCCAAAGATCATAGCCGATGACGATTACCGGCGCCTGCGGATTCTTGCCGTCATCGGGCACAAACGTGCGCCCTTTGATTGCATTCATACCGAGCAGCGAAAAAAGATTGGGCGTGGCAAGCTGTCCCGGCACCTCCTCAGGTTCACCGTCACCCGTGAGGTTGACGTTCAGATCGAAGAACGCTGCCATGTCACTGAAGACGCTGCTCTGCTGCTTCCAGTCAGAGAAGTTGCCGAGATTGATTACGTTTTGCGGATTGTCCTTGCCGCGGTGCCGATGCTCCCACACGATCGCCAGCCGATCACCTTCGGTATAAGGAAGCGAACGCAATAGCACGGCGTGCACGACGCTGAAGATCGCAGTGTTCGCGCCAATGCCTAACGTCAAAGCAATAACGGCAACAATAGTCACCGCCGGACTCTTGATGAGCATCCGGACCCCAAAGCGCAAATCTTGAATAAAACCATGCATGACTTTTAACCCTTTACTGTTCTTCTGTAGGGGCAGGGCTTGTCCCTGCCCGACTCTTCTGTAGGGCAGGGCTTGTCCCTGCCCGACCGCGGGCAGCCACGAGGGCTGCCCCTACAATTGAAAAACTTTATTCATGTCGCAGCGCTTCAAGTGGTTCGATGCGACTGGCGCGCCACGCTGGAATCAGACATGCAATCCAAGCCGACATCAGCAGCAGCACGAACACAGCCGCAAACGCGCGCGCATCCAGTGCCGGTACGCCGTAAAGACTTGTTTGCATCGCGCGCCCCACAAAGTAAGCACCCACGAACCCGATTGCGCCGCCGATCGTCGCCAGCGCTGTCGCTTCTTTCATCACCAGGCGAATCACTCGGGATCGCTGCGCACCTAATGCGATGCGCACGCCAAACTCGTGCGTGCGCTGAGCTACTCCGAAAGCTGTGACGCCGTAGATGCCGACCGCCGCAAGCAACAATCCCAGTGCGCCGAAACTGGCAAACAGCACCACGCTAAAGCGATCGATCGCCAAAGACTCGCCGATGATCTCATCGACCGTTTTGACACCGGCCAGCGGCATATCCGGATCGACTGAATTCACTGCTCCGGCGACGCTATTGATGACCGTTTTCGGATCGCCATCAGTCCGCAGTACAACTGAGGCGCGGGGCAAAGGATTCTGCCAAAACGGCACGTCTATCTCGGGCGAGGCGTCGCGAAATCCGGCGCCGCGAACGTTGTGAAACACGCCGACGATTTGCCACTCGACCGGATTGCCCGGAGGCGCGCCCGGTCGCACTTCACTCATCACGATTCGCTGACCAATGGGATCCACGCCGCTGAGGAATCTGCTGACAAAAAATTCGTTGACGATGGCGACGCGCATGCCGGTCTCGGTGTCATGCTCGTCAAACGCGCGGCCTTTGACCATTCGGATTCCGAGCGTGTCGACGTAGCCCGATGTCACCGTTTGAAAAGAAGCGCCTTGACGTTCCGCAGGATTCGCCGGCGGACGGCCGGCGATGACGAATCGCGTGCCCATCCCGGTTCCCCCCGCCGGCGTTCCGGTCATCGCAGTGACGTTTCTGACTCCGGGTACTGCTTGAATCTTCTCCAGCATCTGGCGGTAGTAAGACCTGATTTGATCAGGAGTCTTCAGACGCTGTTCAGGCACCGTCAATCGAAACGAGAGGAGATGATCGGTGCGAATTCCCAGGTCGACTCGGGTCAGATTCCAGAAGCTCCGCAGCGCCAACCCACCGCCAGCCAGCAGCGTAAGGGCCAGCGCGAATTCGGCAATGACCAGCAGGCGCCGTGGATTCCTGCGGCTTCCGCCAGAGCCGGTTCGTCCACCAAGTTTCAGCACTTCGTTGAGATCGAGTCGTGTCGCTTGCCACGCGGGCATTGAGCCGAACAACAGACCGGCGATGGTGCTAATCGCGATCGTGAAAAGCAGGACGGGAACACTAATCCTGATCTCGGCTTCGGACGGCAGCATCGTGCCAACCGGCGGCATCACCGCTTGAATCAGATCGATGATCGTCGTCGCCAGCAACAGGCCCAGACTTCCTCCGACCGCAGCCAGGACCAAACTCTCAGTAAGCAATTGCGAGAACAGCCGGCCACGTGACGCTCCCAGCGCCGCTCGCAAAGCCATCTCGCGCCGGCGAACGGTGCCGCGGGCCAGCAGCAAATTCGCGACGTTGACGCAGGCGATTAATAAAAGAAACCCGACTGCGCCGAGCAGGAGCCAAAGATTGCGACGCGTCGCATCGGTTAGAAAATTCAGGTGCAGCGGCTCCACGCTGACGCCAATCGGGGTTGACTTGGGGCGCTCGTCCAGCAATTGCTGCTCGATACCGCTCATCTCCGCCTGCGCTTGCGCGATCGTGACGTTGTCTTTCAAACGCCCCATCACCGAGACAGCGCGCATCACCTGCCCAGTCGGATCGGGTTGAATAGATAAAGGGACCCACAACTGCGAATTGAATCGATCGTGAATTCCCGCCGGCAGAACTCCTACGACCGTGTAAGGCTCGCCATTAATGCGGATGTCCTTGCCGATGATGTCGCGGTTCGACGCGAAGCTGCGGGCCCAGAGACGATTACTCAGAATGACGACGTGATCACGGCCGGGCTGACCTTCTTCCTCGGTAAAGTCACGACCAAGCATGAACGGCAATCCGTCCATTGTGAAAAAGCCGGGCGTCCGCCATGTTCCGGGAACTTGTTCCGGCCGCTCTCCACCACCCACGTTGAAGGAACCGCTGGTCCACGCATTGATCGCCTGAAACGATGAGCTGCGTTGCTTCCACGCTTGAAAATCAACCGTCGACACGGGATTTCGATTGCCCCGGTTCGTCGTCCAGACCATTACCAACTGGTCCGGTTTCGGATAAGGCATGGGCTCGAAGACCGCATACACGACGCTGAAGATGGCCGTCGTAGCGCCGATACCCAACGCCAGCGTCAGCACTCCGACGATGGTAAACCCCGGATTCTTGAACAGAGTTCGTATGCTGTAAGCCAGGTTCTGTTTCAGCGCACTGAGCATCCGTTCTTCCTTTCACTCGTATCTCAAGGCGATTAATGGATCGACTTTGGTCGCGCGGCGCGCGGGTACATAACAAGCCAGCAGAGTGATCAGAAACAGCGTCCCGGCGACAATCGCGAAGACGGAAGCGTCGTGAGTCTGCACGCCAAACAGCAGCGCGCTGATCAAACGCATTAGCGCGAATGCCGCAACTACACCAATGCCGACACCCACTGATCCGACGACGAAACCTTCTTTCAGCACCATTCGAAAGATGTCTGCGCCGCGCGCGCCCAGCGCCAGCCGCACACCGATGTGGTGAGTTTGCTGGGCTACAGAATCCGACACCACACCGTAAATTCCGATCGCTGCCAGCAACAACGCCAGGCCGGCAAAGATGCCGATCAGTGTCGCGGGAAAACGTCGCATGAACGCGGCGGGTGTTGCCGAAATCAGTTGCGGCATCGGTCGTACGTTAAAGACTGCCGCCTGCGGTTCCAGCGTTTGAATTTCATGGCGGACGGTAGCGGCCAGGCTCGTGGGTTCAGTCGCAGTGCGAATGACGAGGTTCGCAAAAACTGAAGAGTTCTGAGGAAATGAGTAATAGATTACCGGCCGCAGCTCCTGATCCAGACCCGTGATCTTCACGTCGCTGGCCACGCCTATGATGGTGATGGGTGGCGCTTGAGCACTTCGGTACACCAAATGACGGCCGAGGGCGCTACGTCCCTTGAATAGACGATCCGCCATCGTCTTACCGATAATCACCGGCTCCGGATTGGTGGTGGTTCTGTCGTGCGCATCAAACGCTCGACCTTCGACGAGCGGCACTTGCATTGTCTGAAAATAGCTCTCGCTCACGACGCGAACGTTCGCCTCCGTTTCCTGGCCGGGCGGCGGCAGAGGTTCCCCTTCGACGTAGACAACGGTGGTATTGCCTGGTTGCAGCGGCAGAATATCTACCGTCCCCGCGGCAGTAACGCCGGGCAATGCCGAAATGCGTTGGTTAAGTTGATCCTGAAAATTGACTTGACTGTTGGCATTGTTGTACTTCGCCGGCGGTAACACCACTGACATCGTCAGGATGTTCTCCGCATTAAATCCGGGGCTGGTATTGAGCAAACGGAACAAACTCTTCAGAAGCAGCCCTGAGCCAACCAACAACACGACCGCCAAAGCAATTTCGGTAATTACGAAGGCTGTGCGCAGACGATGTCCCGAACCGGCCGAAGCATTGCGCCCACCTTCTTTCAGGACGGTCGCCAGTTGCGGCTTCGAAGCCTGAATAGCCGGCGCCAATCCGAAGATCATTCCGGTCAGGATCGAAAGGCCGAATGAAAAGACGAGGACTCGCGCATCAATGTGCAGATTTGCCAAAAATGGCAAAGCGGCAATTTGTGTCTGCGGCAACAGGGCAACCAAACCTTTGGTGCCGCCGTAAGCCAGAAGAACACCGGCGGCTCCGCCTATCAACGAAAGCAGAATCGATTCAGTTAGCAGCTGTCGCACGACGCGCCAACCACTCGCTCCGAGCGCGGCACGAATGGCAACTTCTTTTTGACGAGCGAGCGAACGAGTCAGCAGTAGGCTCGCGACATTCGCGCACGCGATTAGCAAAACAAACCCAACTGCCGCAAGTAACAACATCAAAATTGGTTTCACTTGCCCGACAACTTGCTCCTGGAGAGGAATCATCTTCAACTGCGTGCCGGTATGTGACTCTTTAAATTGCTGGGTGATGTTGTTGGTGATAACGCTCAGTTCGGATTGCGCCTGCGCAGCGGTAACCCCCGGCTTGAGTCGCGCAATCAAGTTCGTTCCATGCATGCCGCGACGCGTGAGTTGAATTTGGTTCGGTTGATACGGGAGAAAGAGATCCGCTCCGCGCAAAGCGAACTGGAAACTCTGCGGCAGCACGCCGATTACTGCGTAGGTGCGCCCGCCGAGATCCAAGTGCTGTCCGATGATGTTTTCATTTCCACCAAAATGACTTTGCCAAAGCGGGTAACTCAGAACGACTACTCCCGGTCCACCTTGTACATCGTCGCCGGGTCGGAAGAACTGACCACGAAGCGGCTGCACACCCAACACCGAAAAGAAATTGGCCGAGACTTGCGGGGCAAACACGCGCTCCGCCTGATTGTCGCCGTTCAGGATCGTGCCGCCGCCCGTATACGCAGCGATATCAACCACGTTGTTTTTCAGGTAATCCTGATAGTCCGGATACGAAAACTCGCGCTGATCGAAATCCTTCTGCGAAGTGCGCTCCCACATGTGATAAAGCCGATCCGGCTCCTGATATGGCAGTCCCTTGATCATCGCCGCATCCACCACGCTAAAAATCGCGGTGCTCGATCCAATGCCAAGCGCCAACGTGATTACCGCGATCAAGGTAAACCCCGGCCGCTTAATCAGGCCTCTGAGGGCAAACTTCAAATCTTGAATCAACGTCATGACTCCTCCTCATTCGTAACGAAGTGCCACCAGCGGATCCACTTTAGTCGCGCGGCGTGCTGGAATCAGGCACGCGACCAGGCCAATCAAGCTCATCAACAGCGCGATCGCCACGAACGTGAGCGGATCGGTGACGCTGACACTGAAGAGCAATCCTTTCATTAGCCGAGTCAATCCGAACGACACGACTAATCCAATCGCGATGCCTGCCAATGCCAACAGCATCGCTTGTCGTACCACCAGACTCAGCACGTCGCGCTGCTTCGCTCCGAGCGCCATTCGAATTCCCATCTCATGAGTCCGCTGTGTGACGCCGTAACTAATCACGCCGTAAATGCCAAGTGCCGCCAGCGCCAGCGCGACGCAACTGAATACGGTTAGCAGGATCAGATTGAAGCGACGGCGGGCGAGCGACTCGCGCATGTGATCGGGCAGACTCTTAACCGCGTAAACTGGAATGCTTTTGTCGACTGAAGCCACCGCTGCGCGCACCGGCCCGGCGATCGCGCCCGGACCTGATTGAGACCGCGCTACAATCGTCATCGACCGCTGATCAAGGTTCAAGGGGTCTTGCAGGAAAGAAACGTAAACCTCAGGCGTTGGCTGTTCATCCAGCGCCAACGTCCGCACGTTAGCAACCACGCCGATTATGAGCAGCGGATCGCGCTCCTGACCTTGAAGCTTCAGACGATGGCCGATGGGATTCTCGCCGGCGAAGTGGCGGCGCGCGAAGACATCATTGATTATGGTTACGTTGGGAGACTGCCGCGTGTCGGTAGGAGCAAAATCGCGCCCGGACAAAAGCGGGATGCCCATCGATTCGAAGTATCGGGGCGTGACTATTAGATACTCAGTCGATGGCTCTGACTCTTTTGCGATCGGGGGGCGGCCTTCGATTGTGAATGAGTCGGTGATGTTACTTCCCGTCAGCGGCAAAGAGGACACGGCGCCGGCGGAAACGACGCCCGGTGTATTCGTAGTTCGTTCGAGGATCTGCGAAAACGCCTGGGTAACCTGTTCGTCCCCGGGATACTTTGCCCGCAGCAGAGATACTCCCATCGTCATCACCCGGTCGGGCTTGAATCCCGGATCGACGTCGTTGAGTTTCGCGAAACTTCTGATCATCAGTCCCGCGCCCACGAGCAGCACCAGCGAGAGCGCAACTTCGCTGACAACCAAGGCGCTGCGGAGCCGGTTGCGGCGCAGACCGGCGGTTGATCTGCCACTCTCTTTCAGCGCATCGGTGAGGTCCGGCCGCGACACTTGTAGCGCAGGAGCCAGACCGAAAAGCACTCCGGTGACCACCGAAACCAACAGGGTGAATCCCGCGACGGTGGGATCGATCGCAATCTCGCGCGAGCGAGGGATAGTATCGGCGCTGAGGGAGACGACCCAGCTCACCCCCCAGAACGCGAGCAAGAGTCCAAGCACGCCCCCAGCCACGGCAAGCGTGATGCTTTCGATCAGCAACTGGCGGACAATGCGAACACGGCTGGCGCCAAGCGCCGTGCGCAGGGCAATCTCTTTTTGTCGCGCGCCTGCCCGGGCGAGCATTAGATTGGCGAGGTTTGCGCAGGCGATCAGGAGCACAAATCCAACCGCACCCAACAGGACGTAAAGGGCCAAACCAATGTCACCGACAACAACCTTCGAAAGAGGATCGAGCTTTACTCCGTGGCCGGCATTCTTCTCTTTGTACTGCTGCGACAGTCGCGCGGCAATAACGGACATGTCGGCTTGCGCTTGAGCCAGCGTAACTCCTCTTTTTAAACGGCCGACAACCTTAAGATAATGAGGCCCGGGATCGAGTTTTGCCGGATCAATCGGCAAAGGCCGCCACAGCTCAGCGCCATCCGGATATGAGAAGCCCGGCGCCATCACGCCAATAATTGTGTAAGTGGTGCCGTTAAGTTGAACCGTTCGGCTCAAGACATTCGGGTCCGAGCCGAAGCGGTTCTGCCACATTGAATGGCTTAAGACTGCCACGCGAAATCGTCCCGGCTGCGTTTCCTCGTAAGTGAAAGTGCGGCCCAGAACCGGATTGACATGAAAGATTGAGAAGAGTTCCGGCGTCACCAGCCCGACGGGCGTATCCGTGCTTCCGTCGCCGACATCGATAAACATGTTCCCGCTTTGAAACGCAGCGAGATGTTCGAACGATTGGTTTTGATCTCTCCAGCCCAGAAACTCAGGAAGCGATGTCGGCGCGGTCGGGCCCTGTGGTAGCGTGTCCCAAAGCCACACAATGCGTTCCGGATCATCGAACGGCAATGGTCGCAGCAACACCGCATTGACCACACTGAAAATCGCGCTGTTGGCGCCGATGGCCAGAGCCAGTGTGGCGATCGCAATCACGGTGAATGCCGGTTGCTTTAATAGACTTCGAATGCCATATCGAAGATCCTTAAACAGCGTGTCCATAACAACCTCCAATCGTTCAGGTCTCGACAACCAGCGTTGGGGGGCCGCCTGGCGTGCTCCACACCGGCTAGAACTGAAAACCGCGATCGCGCAGATAAATCATTTGCTCGAGCGATTGATCCTTGTAGCCCGTAGAGCGCACCTTTTGAATAAAAGCGGCGGAGACACCGTGATCAGCCAGCCGCACCAGGAGGTCCACTGCCACGTTTTCATAGCCGAGCGCTTTTAATTCGTTGATGAAGCGTGGACGGACGCCGTGGTCGGCCATTTGGACAAGTTGATCGATGCTGAGCCCGCGATATCCGAGCTCGATCATTTCCTGGATGAATTTGCTGTTAACCCCATGGTCGGCCATTCTCACTAACTCATCGAGCGAGAGTTTGGGATAACCCGATGTTTGCAGATTCTTGATGAAATCCGTATTGACACCATGGTCCACAGTTCTAATGAGCTCGTCTGGCGATACTCGTTCGTAACCCAACGTGGCGAGATTACGGATGAACCGAAGACTGACGCCGTGATCTACCATTCTGATTAGCAGGTCGGCGGTCTTTACTTCATATCCAAGCGCGCGCAACTCACGGACGTATTCAAGTCGCGCGCCGTGTGTGCCAAGCCGCACGAGCTCGTCAAGTGTCGGCTGCTGATAACCCTGACTGTGCAACTCATCGACGTATGCCAGGTCGATACCGTGGATAGCGAACATGAACTGCTGTTCCGCGCTGGGCGCCGGGAATCCGCGCTTGGTTAGCTCGCCCGAGAAACTAGCGCTGGGCGCGAATACGAAATGGCCCGCTCCATGTCCTTCCTTAAACCACCCTTCAAAGTTCAGGTCGCCGGGATCCCGACGTAACTGGAATTCAACATGCGCGCCAGTCGCGGACATCATTTGTGCCTGGGTGAGACCCGAGAACTGCGCCGGGGCAATATCAAACGAGGTGTTACTGTTGAAGCCGAAATTGTCGTCGGGTTTGTTCTTCCCGGTGTGGTAACGCAAACTCAAATTAACTTTTTCAGATTGCGGCTTCGTCTCGATGAGCCATTGGCCTTCGTAGGTCTGCTGGGCAAACGCAGCTCGATTCAAAAGAAAGGCTACGCTCGCGATCGCGACTACGGCGCCAATCGAGAGAGCAAATCTGTTTGCGCGCCACAATCCTGCAATTCGCGCGACTGTTCGATCTGAAAAACGTTCAGCTTGTCTCATTTGTAGTCTCCAAAAAGTTCAGCTATTCGTATCGCAGCGCCACCATCGGATCGACTCTCGTCGCGCGTCGCGCGGGAACGATGCAAGCGATGAACGCGACCGCCGCCAGCAGCACCGCGACGCCCAAAAACGTTGCCGGATCTCTGGCGCCGACGTCGAACAACAACGAACCAATCACCCGCGTAAGCGCGAAGGCTCCAATCAAACCGATCCCCACACCGATCACGACGAGACCCATCCCCTGACGCAACACGAGTCCCAGTACGTTTCCCCGACGCGCGCCCAACGCCATGCGCACGCCGATCTCGCGCGTTCGTTGGTTCACGGAATAAGACATCACGCCGTAGATACCCACTGCCGCCAGGCACATCGCCAGGGCCGCGAACAAGCCAAGCAGCGTGGTCTGATAACGCGGCGCCGCAACTGCCCGCGCAATCCATTCATCCATCGTCCTCACTCTGGCAATGGGTTGATTCCGATCGATCGCATCCAGCTCGCGACGCACAGCCGCCGCTATCGCAGCACTGTCAGCTGGGGCGCGAATTACCACGTTCTCGCCGGCTTCAAGCGCCGGCATGTACATCGTTGGCAGCCCCGACCTCGCCAGTGAACCATGACGAATATCGCCGACGACGCCGACGATCTCGAACGGCGTATTTCCGAAGCTCATGATCAGCCGCTTGCCCAGCGGTTCCTCGTTCGGAAATGTTTGCTGCACAAGTGATTCGCTCACGACCAGGACCTTCGCGCCCTCGCGAACCTCCTGCGGAGTAAAGTTGCGACCGCGCAGAAAGGGAATGTGCATGGCCCGAAAGTAATCCTGGTTGATCCGGCGAAAGTCGTTATCGAAGCCCTGATTAGGACTGCCCACAGCGCGACCTTCGACGGTGTAAGGCATGTCGTTCGGCTGTCCACTCAAAGGCAGTTCGGTGATCAGACCGACCGCTTCCACTCCGGGGATCGCGTCCACTCGACTCTGGAATTGCTCCCAGAAACTGGATCGAGCCTCCAGCGCACCGTACTTATTTCTCGGCAAGTCTATTCTCATGGTCACGACGTTATGCGAGTCGAAACCCGGGTTGGTGCGTTGTAATCGAACCAGGCTTTTGATCAATAAGCCGGCGCCCACGAGCAGGATGACGGCAACGGCGGTTTCGAAGATTACCAACAGGCTGCGCGTGCGATTACGCGCCCCACTTTCGCCGGTCCGTCCTCCCTCTTTGAGGGTTTCACCGAGATTCAATCTCATCGTTTGCAGGGCGGGAGCCAGGCCGAACAAGACACCGGTGACTACGGAGGTGAGGAGCGTAAAGAGCAGCACTGTGAGATCGATCCTGACCTCCCCCGCAGTAACGGGGATGTTGTCGCCACTGAGGGCAACCAGACCCTGGACGCCCCAGATGGCGAGGAGAGAACCCAGCGCGCCGCCAAACAAAGCGAGCATCACGCTCTCGGTAATCAGTTGCCGCGCGATGCGTAGCCGCCCGGCACCGAGCGCAGTCCGCAGAGCAATCTCTCTCCGTCGCGACGCAGCATGGGCCATCAAAAGGTTTGCGACGTTCGCACACGCAATCAACAGAACAAATCCGACGGCGCCCAACAGAATGTACAAAGTCGATCTGACGCTGCCGACAATCACTTCCCGCAGCGGAACCAGACGCAAGTTCCACCCGGTATTGCTGTCGGGATAGGCTGTCTCCAAACGACGCGCGACGATGTCAGTGTCGGCCTGGGCCTGCGCCACGGAGACTCCAGCCTTTAACCTGCCAATCGGTCTGAGAAAATGCGCCTTGCGTTGCTTCATGCCCGGGTTGACATCAAAGTTCAGCGGCAGCCAAATCTGCACCGCAGCCGGGAAATCAAAATCCCGCGGCATCACGCCGATGACCTCAAAGCTTTTGTCATCGAGTGTGATTTTTTTATTGATGATCGCTCCATCACCGCCGAAACGTTGTTGCCATAGACCGTAACTCAGCACCGCAACTTGATCGCTTCCCGATTTTTCGTTTTCGAGCTGGAAGGTTCGGCCCAGTGCAGGTTGTACGCCGAGCGCTTGAAAGAAATTGCCGGTCACAGCGGCGGCCGCCAGACGTTCAGGTTCGCCACCGCCGGTGAGATTGGCCGAGGCCGAAGTCATCGCCGCAAATTGCTCAAACGTGTGGTTCTCGTGACGGTAATCAAGGTAGTCAAGTGGTGAAACGCTGGCGCGGTTCCCGCCATTGCGAATATTGCCCCAGGTCCAAACCAAACGATCGGGCTCCGGAAAAGGCAGTGGCCTTATGAGCACGGCATTAATCAAACTGAAAATTGCCGTGTTAGCGCCAATGCCAAGCGCCAGGGTGATCAGGGCAACGACCGTGAACCCGGGTCGCTTCCACAAACCTCTCAGGCCGTAACGAATGTCCTTTATTAATGTGTCCATAGGTTTCTCAGACGATTCAGCTTCTGAGTCAACTACTCGTATCTCAACGCCACCAACGGATCGACCTTCGTTGCCCGCCGCGCCGGAATCAGCGAAGCCAGGAGCGTTATCAGAATTAAAAGCGTCGACACGCCGGCGAAGGTCACAACATCAGTCGGCTTAACTTCGAACAGCAGGCTTCTCATCAATTGCGTTAACCAGAACGCCGCCGCCAGTCCGCTGGCGACACCAATGGCCGCCAACACCAATGCGTCCTTCAGTATTAATTGCAGGACCTGAGTGGCTTTCGCGCCGAGCGCCATCCGCACGCCAATCTCGTGTGTGCGCCGGGTCACTGAATAGGCCATGACCCCATAAATGCCGACGGCCGCCAATATCAGTGCCACCAAGGCAAACAAACCAAGCAGTGTCATGTTGAAGCGTCGACTCGCCATTGACGCAGCCACCAACTGATCGAGCGTGCGCGTCTGCCAGATGGTTTGATCTTTATCGAGGTCTTTAAGCGTGGCGCGGAACGACGTCACAAGACTCGCCGGATCGTTTGCGGTGCGAACGATCAAATTCATCCGCCGCTGCGGCAATTGGGTGAACGGGATGTACATCTCCAGTTCCGGAGCCCTTTCGAGGCCGCGCCGCCGGGCATCGCCGACTACCCCGACGATCTCGCGTGGTGGGGCCGCTGGATCGATGATTAAACGCTGCCCTACTGCGCTGGTGCCCGGAAAGAACTGCTCGGCCAGTGCCTTACTAATAATGACGGCGGGTGGCGAGTCCTTTGTGTCCGTGTCGCTAAATAGTCGTCCATCGCGCAGAGGAATTTTCAGCGCAATAAAATACCCGGGACTCACGAGCGTGCTATGCGCTTCGGGCTGTGCCCCCGGAGGGAACGGCGGCTGGCCAACGATTTGGAAGTTGTACGTATCGATAGAAGTCCCCAGCGGCACGTTGTCAACCAGACCAACGGTGACGACGCCGGGCAAGCTTCGGGTGCGCTCAACCAATTGATTGAAGAACAGGGTCTGTTTTTCCGGAGTGTCGTAGCGCTGCCGGCTTAGCGGAACGTCAAACGCAATAACGTTATGCGCGTCAAAGCCGGGATTTGTCTCCAGCACGCGCACAAAACTCTTGAGCAGCAGGCCGGCGCCAATCAAAAGAATCAGTGACAGCGTTACTTCAGAAATCACCAGCAGCGAACGCACGCGGTTGTGGCGCAAACCCTCGGTGTTCCCGCGACCGCCTTCTTTCAGCGAGTCAGTCAGCTCTACCTTCGCGGCGCGTAACGCGGGCAACAGGCCGAACACGATTCCCGTCAGACTTGAAACCAGCAGCGTGAAGACGAGCACTCGCCCGTCTAATCGGATCTGTTCGACGCGTGGGATGTTTGCGGGACTTGCAGCCACGAGCACCGCGATGCCCCAGTTGGCAAGAATAAGCCCCAGCCCGCCGCCGGTAAGGCCCAGCAAAAGACTTTCAACCAGCAGTTGCCGCATCACGCGCCAGTGAGACGCACCCAGGGCGGCACGAATCGCAATCTCTTTCTGTCGCGACGTCGCGCGCGCCAGCATTAGATTCGCGACATTCGCGCACGCAATCAGCAAGACGAAGCCCACGGCGCCCATCAGAATCCACAACGCGGGACGAATATCCCTCGTTACGTCCTCAGGTAGCGGCGCCGCCCCGATCGCAATCCTGGTATCCTCATTCGGATATTGCTGCTCGAGTCGACGAGCGATGGCATCGAGTTCGGCGCGTGCCTGCGACAACGTCACGCCCGGTTTCATTCGCCCGATCACGTTGTAACTGCGATTGTCTCGCTGTGTCCGATCCGGAGACGGCCGGTCATTCAAAGGCTCCCAAAAATCCTGATGCTGATTGATCGCCCGCATCGGGTATTCAAAAGCGGGAGGCATAACGCCGACGATGGTCACACTACTGCTTCCCATCCTCAGTTTCTGGCCGATTATGTTCTCCGTTCCGCCGAAGCGTCGTTGCCAGAGACCGTGACTGATGACCACGACCGCCGCATTCTCATGGTCTTCTGCCGCGGTGAACGCTCGTCCACGCTCCGGCTGCACGCCCAGCACGGTGAAATATTCAGGCGAAACATCGGCGCCGTAAATGCGCTCAGACTCTGTATTGTCTGTGGTGACCATTGTCCCGGAGTTTAAGAATGCAGCCACAGCAGAAAGTGTCTGGCTTTGCGCCTGCACGTCTTTGTAATCCGCAAACGAGAAAGCGCCACGCTCCGGCATTTCCTGGCCACGCGCTCTTTGACCCAAGCGCAATAGAGTTTCTGGTTGAGCGAACGGCAAGGGATGCAAGACGACGGTATTGACGACCGAGAAAATTGCGGTGTTTGCGCCAATTCCCAGCGCCAGCGCCAGCACTGCAACAAAAATAAAGCCGGGACTCTTCAACAACACCCGCACGCTGTACTTGATATCCTGCCAGATGGTTTGCATTCTCTTCCCTCCTCGTTCACTCGTATCGCAACGCCACCATCGGATCGACCTTCGTCGCTCGCCGGGCCGGAAGGTAACAAGCGACCACGGCGATCAAACCCAACAAGAGCGGCACCATCACAAACGTCAATGGATCAGTCGGGGCCACGCCATACAGAAAGCCGGCAATCATCCGCGTCGCGGCGAACGCGAGCAGCAGTCCCAAGGCCAATCCGATCAAGATGACGAAGGACCCTTCCCCGAGCACTAGTCTCAAGACGTCACTTTCCTTCGCGCCCAGCGCCCGGCGTAGACCTATCTCGCGCGTGCGTTGCGCCACTGAATAAGAAACGACTCCGTAGATTCCGATTGCGGCCAGTAACAGCGCCAGCATCCCAAAGCCACCCAGCGTCCAGGCCGCCACGCGCGAAGGGAATAACGACAGATCTACCTGCTCGCGCAACGTCTTCACGTTTGCCGTCGGAAGATTCGCGTCGAGCGCACCGATCTGTTGACGCACTGATGTGACGATCGACTGCGGCTCGCCGGTGGTGCGAACCACCAGGGTCATTTTCGGATCGTAAGACTGAAGTACGGGCTGATAGATGTATGGTTGGGGCGTCTCGCCGAGCGAGCGGTACTTGCCGTCGCGGGCCACGCCGACGACTTCGAGAAACGGCCCCTCGGCACCACTGACGCTCACGCGCTTACCTATAGCGTTTTCCTCAGGCCAAAGCCTGGCAGCCAGCGTCTCGTTGATTACTACGACTCCCGGCGCGCCTTTACGATCGGCTTCGGTAAAATCGCGACCGCGCAATAGAGTGGTCCCCATGGTTTGGAAATAGTTTGGGCCCACCACGTTGAAGCCGGTGCTCAGGCCCTCATCGTTTTTTCCGGCCCCGCGACCTTCCGCAAAAACCTGGAACTGCGCGTACGAAAAACCCAGTTGCGCAAATCTCACCAGGCTCGCGCGCTCGACGCCTGGCTGCGCCTGGACCCGAGCCAGTAAATTCCGGTAGAAGTTTTCGCCGTCAGATTCCTTGTATCGCAACAGGCCCAGGTTGATGGGCACAGTCAGGGCGTGGTCGACCTGGAATCCCGGATCGATCGCATTCGCCCTTTGCAGCGAACGGATAAAGAGAGCGGCTCCGATCAGCAGAACAACCGACAGGGTCACCTGTGCTGTCACAAACGCGGCCCGCAAGCGCGAACGCCGACCCGCGCGCTGGGCGTCTTCACTCTTGAGCGCCACCACGATATCCAAACGCGAAGCCTGGAGCGCCGGCGCCAGTCCGAACACGATGCCTGTGATAACGGAGACGAGTAAGGTGAAGGTCAGGACGCGCCAGTCCAATCCGAGTTCGAGCGAAGCCAGCGGCGTAGATTTCAGATAGGAAATCAGTAATTGATTCGCCCACAGCGCCAGGATCAGGCCGAAGGCGCCGCCGGCGACGCCCAGCAGAATGCTCTCGGTCAGCCACTGACGAACCAGGCGCGGGCGAGTTGCTCCCAGAGCCTGGCGAATCGCCGTCTCACGCCGGCGCACCGCCGCGCGAGCCAATAGCAGACTTGCGATATTTGCACACGCGATCAAAAGCACCAGCGCCACCACGACCATCACAATTCCAGCCAGCGGCAAAGCCTCTTGTTGATCGCGTGGGTCCATGCCACCGCTCATGGCCAGAAGTTGGACGCTACGCAAAGTCTCCGGATTGATTTTGCCGTCATAGGCTTCGGCCACATGTCGCGCGACATTGCCCAACTCCATCCCTGCCTGCTCGCGCGAGACGCCTGGTTTCAGACGCGCAAAGACTGCCAGCCAATGACTGTCACGCGATTGAAATCTGCTCGACACCGGGTCCGCTGCTCTCGCCGCCCCTGGCGGGTTGAGCACCGGCTGCATGAGTAGCGGCACCCACAGCTCACGGTTAAGACCGGCTTCGGTGCCGATGAAGTTTTTGGGAGCGACCCCGATGACCGTGAAGTTGAGACCGTTTAAAGAAATCTGCCCGCCGATGATGCTCACGTTCGAAGCGAAGTGTGTGCGCCAGAGGTGCTCGCTCAAGACGACTACCGGCGCCGGCGTTTGCCCCTCTTCCTTGACGAACGTGCGCCCTTTTAGCGCTCCAACTTTAAGCACCTCAAAATAATTCTCGGTAACATATTCGCCCGTGATCAGTTCCGGCCCGCTCGTTCCGCCCAGACTGAACTCGCTGGTACCGGTCGCGGCTGCCATCCCTTCGAAGCTTTGCGTTTCGTTCTTGTAGTCAATGTAGTCCGGGTAAGAGATCGGCGCGCGCAGCCATACGACGCTGCCCTGATCCTTAATTCCCGGCATGGGACGAATCAGGATCACATTGACGATGCTGAAGATTGCCGTGTTGAGACCGATTCCGAGCGCCAATGACACCACCGCTACGATCGTGAAGCCTGGAGTCTTCCAAAGCATTCGCAAGCCGTAACGCACGTCCTGGAATATTGTCTTCATGATCTCTCCGTCGGTACGCACGCCTTCCGCGTGCTATTTATCATTCCGCTCGAGCACGCCAGACGCGTGCGTGTCTCACTCGTATCTCAGCGCCACCATCGGATCGACTTTCGTCGCCCGGCGCGCCGGAACTAAGATCGCCAGCAGCACTATCAGCCCGAGAAAAACCGTGACGCCCAGAAAGGCCACTGGATCGAATGTGCTGATGTCGATCAGCACGGCTGCGAACAGACGTGAAATTGCTGCTCCTGCGAGCAGCCCGAACACCACTCCGACTGCGCTCATTTTTAATCCCTGAATCAGGAACACCTTGATGACGTGTTGCGGGCGCGCCCCTAGCGCGACGCGAATCCCGATCTCGTGTGTGTGCTGCGTCACCAGAAATGCCATCACGCCATAAAGCCCGATGGATGCGAGCAACAGCGCCAGCAGGCCCAGCACACCCGACAACCAGGCGACCGCGCGAAAGGGCGCCATTTGCAAAGGCAGAGTTTCATCAATCCGTTGTGCCGATGTGCGCAATAACGGATCGACCGCCTCAGCCATACCACGCACAGCAGTCATGACGCTTGCTGGATTTCCTTCCGTGCGCACGAGCAAATACCGTCCGAAGCCGCTGTTCGCAGCCACCGGCACATAGAAAAATGTTTCGTCCTTCTCCCAAATCCAACGGCTGCGGGCATCGCGAGCAACACCGATCACTTCGTAAGCGCGGTATGCTATCGCGGTCTTCACCGGCCCATCCGCTTCGCGCTGAGGAGCACTCGCAGCGAGGTTGAGAGACTTCCCCAGCGGATTTGAATTGGGCCAGAAGCGTTCGGCGGTCGCCTCGCTAATCACAACCACCGGAGCATTCGTGTTTGCTTCCTGAGCACTGAAAGCCCGTCCTCGCGTGAGCTGAATCGCAAAGGTCTTGAAATACTCAGCCGAAACAAAATTGAATCTGACCTCGAACGGATGATCGGCCGATTGACCGGGCAAGGTCATCGTCGTGTTTTCCATGCTGCCGGATAACGGCCGCCGATAGGCGAAGCTTACCGAAGCAACGCCGGGTGTTGCTCGTAACCGCTCAGCGAGCTGATGCCTCAACTCGACTTCGCGCTGAGTGTCTTTCTGCTCGCCGGCACCTTGATTCAACCCGGTCGCCACCGTGAAGACACTAGCAATACTCATCCCTGTATCGAGTGTTCTGACCCGCTGTAAATTGCGAACGAGCAAACCTGCGGCAATTAGCAAGGCCATACAAACCGCGACCTGCGCCACGACCAGCGCGCTTCGCAAACGCGATTGACTGAGGCGCTTACCGAAAGTCGATCCTTCGCCCTTTAATGCGTTACTGAGTTCAGGATTTGATGCTTGCAGAGCCGGCGCCAAACCGGCGCCTACTCCCGCAATCGCCGCCAGCAGAAACGTGAAGCCAAAGACACGCCAATCCGGCGCCAGGTTTAGAGAGAATCCTTCGGCCAATCCATCAGGAAGCGGAATCGTGGAGAGTACGATCGGATAGAGCGCACTGAGCGTCCACAGTGCGAGCAACAGGCCGGCCACGCCACCAGCGAGAGACAACATCAGACTCTCAGTAACGAGTTGCCGCACGACGCGGAAGCGACTGGCGCCCAAAGACAACCTCACCGCGATCTCGCGCTGGCGACCGGCAGCGCGGGCCAGCAAAAGATTTGCGACGTTGGCGCACGCAATGGAAAGAACCAGAGCAAACCCCAACAGCAAAGGCATTACCAGCAACCGCACGTCTTCGTTAAGCGTTACAAAGGTGCCTGCGCTTTCGAGTTTAAGATTGGTTATGCGATTCTCGGCTGGATAGCTTTGCGCCAGCCGGCTGGTGACCAACTGAGTCTCTGCTGAGGCCTGCTCACGCGTAACTCCAGGAGCCAGGGTGCCGAGCAGCGTGAACGCTTCGCTGTTGCGATCGCTGAACCATTGCTTGTGGCCCCATCCCCCGGCTTGGATCAGCCGGTCACGCATCATCAACGGAACCCAGAACGAAGGCGCATCCGGGGTCGTGCCAACGAACCCGCGCGCCGTAACGCCGATCACAGTAAACGGCTGGCCCTGGAGGACGATGGTTTTGCCGACAATCCCGGGATCGGAGGCGAAGCGTCGCGCCCAGCAACTATGACTTATTACGGCTACGGGCTTTTGATCGGGTTGCTCGTCATCTGTCGGCGCGAACGCCCGACCAAGTGACATGTCTGCGCCGAGGGCCGTAAAGTAATTTCCTGAGACGATTTGTCCGAACAGGTATTCATACTCTCCAGCGAATTCCATGTCGTCCTGGCTCGGTGGTGCGTCACCGAGCGTGGCCCGCACTTTATTCCAGGCAACGACGTTCGAGAGCACGCGTGTTTGATCGCGATAATCGAGATAGTCACGATACGAGAAAAGCCTGCGGTGTTCCCCTTGCGCGGTGGTTCCTTCAAAGCTGACCAGTTTGTCCGGGTCCTTTAACGGCAGCGCTTTTAGCACAAACGCGTTGAAGACACTGAACAGCGCGGCATTTAGACCTACGCCGAGTGCGAGCGTGGCGATCGCGATGAGCGTGAAGGCAGGCTTCTTCCTTAGTGCCCGAGCGCCATAACGCAGGTCCTGCCAGAGAATTCTCATATCTTCTTCCCGGAACTTAATGGTTCCCTTCTGCGCGCACGCCTTCCGCGTGCTATTTATCATTCCGCTCGAGCACGCCAGACGCGTGCGTGTCTCACTCGTATCGCAATGCCACCATCGGATCGACCTTGGTCGCGCGCCGGGCCGGAACTAAGCAGGCTATCAGCGCCACAATGATGAGCAGTACCGCAGTTATGCCGAACGTCAGAGGGTCTCTCGGCTTCACGCCAAAGAGCATGCTGTTGAGACTTTCGAGATATCTCGTCAGCACATAGGCGCCGAAAAGACCGAGCGCGACACCGATGAAAGTCAACATCATTCCCTGTCGCAAAATCATCGTCAGCATCCGGCCGCGATTTGCGCCCAGCGCCATGCGAATTCCAATCTCATGCGTGCGTCGCGACACCGAATAGGCCAATACGCCGTAAAGACCAATTGAGGCCAGTTGCTGCGCGAGGATGCCAAAGAGGCTCATCAGCTTGGCGAACAGGCGCTCCATCGAAAGCGTTTCATCGGCTTGTTCGATTTGCGTCTTGATATTGTTCAGCGGCAGGTTTGGTTCAACGTCTCGCACCGCCTGACGAATGGCTCCGACATATGTCTTCGGGTCGCCGGTGGTGCGCACCTCGAAGGTCATCGAGTTAATTGCTCCCGGAGTCTGCCGCCAGGGCCGGTACATGGTTGCGGGCATCTCATCGCGCTGGCTTGTATATTTCGCGTCTTTGACCAGACCTATGATCTCAATTGGATCAGGCCGCGCGATGTCCATGCTGAATCGTTGGCCGATAGGATTAACGCCCGGCAGATACTTTGCCGCGAACGTCTGATTCACCACTGCGACCTTTTGCGCTTTTAAGTCATCCTGCGCAGTGAAACTGCGGCCGAGCAACAAAGGAATCCCCATCGCATCGAAGAAGTTTTCCCGCACTTCATGGAAATACACTTCTGCCGTCGAAGGGACTTTGCCATCGGGTCCTGGTTTAGCATTCGGTAGATCAAAAGTGCCGTTGGTTGAACTTCGCGAAAGCAAAGCCGCGCGCGAGAAAGTGACTGCCTTGACTCCCGGTACGGCTTCGAGCCGCGCAAACACTTGTTGATAGAAGTTGCGCAGCCGATCGTCTTTGTAACCCACTAAGCTGGGATCGACATTGAAGAGCAGCACGTTCTCTGCATTAAACCCTGGTTCGACTCGCTGCAAATTAATCAGCGTGCGCACCAGTAGTCCCGCGCCGATCAGAAGCAAGAGTGACAACGAGACCTGGGCCACGACCAGTGATCGACTTAGGAGCGAGCGGGTGGTGGCGCTGGAACCACGGCCCGTGTCCTTGAGTGAAGGTGTCAGGTCAACTCGGGTCGCGCGCAAGGCGGGCACCATACCGAAGACAATTCCGGTCAAGAGCGACAGGCCGAAGGTGAACGCGAGCACACGCAGATCCAGACGCGGGCTAACTGAATTCTCGCGCCCCGCCCAATCACCCACACTTATCAGACTGTCTTTGATCCACAGCGCGAACAGAATGCCGACAGCTCCACCCAGCGTCGATAACAACGCGCTCTCGGTAAGTAGTTGTCGAATCAGACGCCAACGACTCGCGCCCATGGCCAACCGCACGGCGATCTCTTTCTGCCGCGAAGACGCGCGCACCAGCAGCAGGTTCGCGACATTGGCGCAACTGATAAGCAGCACCACCGCGACGACGCCCAACAACAAACGCAGCGGCTTGATGAAAAACTGCCGGCCATTCATCTCGCCCCGGCTTCCGGATATGGCGCCGAGATGCGGATAGTCCTTCGGATCAAGCTGGCTAATCGGCTGTCGACCCATGGCCTTCCGTAAGGCCGTTCGCGCTTCACGGTGATCGAGTGCGGATTGTTGAAAGGCCAGATCAAGTGAAGCGCGCGCCTGCTCGACCGTCGCGCCCGGTTTCAATCGGCCCATTATTCTGAGCCACCAGTCACCCGCGCCCATGAACTCCGAACGATCGCCGTCGACCTGCGTTTCCCAACCCATGGGAATCGCCACATCCATCGACGTGCCGAGGTCCATTGCGCCCTCGAAACCTTGAGGCGCAACCCCCACGATCGTGAAAGCGACATTATTGAGATTGACTTGCTTGCCGATGATGTCGGCACGTCCGCCGAAGCGCTTCTGCCAGTATCGATAGCTTATGACTGCGACGGGGCTCGAGGCTGAGTTGTCATCAGAATAGGTGATCATGCGTCCGAGAAACGGCCGGACACCGAGCACTTCGTAATAATTGCCTGTCACCGCTTGGGCATTGGCAAAGTCCGCCAACCCGTCAGCATTGACATTCAAGCCAATTCCGCTAAACGCGATGATGTCTTCACAGGCGCCGCGTTGCTCACGCATACGCACAAACGTCTGGTAAGGAAACGAGGAGCGGGTAGTAAGTCCGGTGGCCGGATCAGTTCGGTTCGTGCCGTTGTGACTGCCGGGACTGAACTGTTTGTTTGAGACTGAATTGAACAGCACCAAACTATCGGGATCCTTCACCGCCGGCAGCTTTTTCAACAACACGGCATCGACGACGCTAAACAAGGCGGTGTTGGCACCGATTCCCAGAGCCAGCGTTAACACGGCGATCAGCGTGAAGCCTGGGTTCTTCACCATCGTGTGTAATCCGTAGCGCAAGTCCTGCCAGAAGCTGTTCATCTCAGTCCTCCTTCGCCTGGAGATCCGATGCCGTTTAGAAATCGGCGCGGTCGAATTGCTTTTGCACGCGCCCGCGCTCGTATTCAGAGCCGATCGTTTTCGCAGTTTCGACAAAGGCTGATCGCAGCCGCGGGTCGCTGCGATAGTGTTTCAAGGCTTCGATCAGAAACGAGGCCTTTTCATAGTCAGACTGCATGCGGGCCGCTGAGGTAACGAGGTCCGCCAAAGCTTCCGTGCTGATCTCGTTCGGTTTGAGCGCGCCGCTGAGTGTTCGATGATGTTCGTAGTCCGAACCGATGGTGCGTACTGCGTTGAGCCATTCGCGTCTTAAGGCTGTATCGCCCTGATAACTTTCGGCAGACTTAATCAGGAACGTGGCTTTTTCGTAGTCTGATTTAATTCCGGCTGCTGACTGGGCGAGAGCCGTAAGAATTTGCTTGCTCAACTCATCGCGTTTTAACACTGCCGCCAGCACCCGGCCGTGTTCATAGTCCGTACCGATTTTCGCAGCGGCTTCGAAGTAGTCGGCTACCAGCTCCCGATTGGCGAGAAACGGTTTCGCGATCTGGATCAGCAGTTGAGCGCGCTCGTAGTCACCAGCGATGGTGGTCGACGCGTTACGCAATGCGGCCTTCAAATCCTGATTGCTCACGCCCGGCGATTGCAGCAACGCTTCGAAGTAAATCCGTCGAACGTAATCGCCCTTGACGTAGGCGATTTCGTCAATCAAGCCGCGGGTGCCGCTCTTCCGCAGGATTCGTTCGACGCGGTTTTTCGCATCGAGCCCGCCTTCGCGAGTGGCCTGTAACAAAACATTGCGCAGCCAGGTACGCCCTTGTGCGTCGAAGCTTCGACTTTGGCCATCGACCCAGTAGTCACGCCGCAGTCCGTCGTTAGGCGCGGCCGTGACGATCAATTTAAATGTGTGCGCGCCTCGACTGTCATAGATGCGGAGTTCGCCGTCGTAAGGAATGTTGGCTACATCGGAATAGTCGTCGTTGAACTCGACTTTGTTTTCGACCCTGACTTCGATCTTCTGTCCGCCGTCAGAGTTGTTCCAAGTCCAGGTGCTGCGACTGGACTTGTCCTGCGCGTGCACAAACGAGCACAGGAAGACAATTCCAGTTAGCAGCCCGGCAGTTTTGGTGGATCCTCCGAAAAACTTTCTTGTCATCTTAGTTCCCTTCACTCTGGAAAATATTTCTGTCTGTCTCTCATTCGTATCGCAACGCCACCAGTGGATCGACCTTCGTCGCGCGTCGCGCCGGCAGATAGCACGCGACCAACGCCACTGAAAGCAATCCCGCTGTCACCAACGCGAAAGTGACGACATCCGTGGGCGACACTCCGAAAAGCAGGCTCGACATGAATCTCGTGATGACGAACGCGCCGCCGAGTCCCATGACTGCGCCAATCACGGCCAGGAGCATGCCGTTTCGGAGAACCAATTTCAGAACGTCGAGAGCACTTGCCCCGAGCGCCATGCGGATGCCGATCTCTTGCGTCCGTTGACTGACGGCGAAAGCCATCACGCCGTAGATGCCCACGGCCGACAAGACCAGCGCAATCACCCCGAATAACAGCATCAGCATGAGCGTGAAACGACGCTGACCGAGCGACTTCGCGACCAGTTGATCCAGCGTTTGCACGTCGTAGATCGGTTGGGTGGGATCGATCTCGGCGATGGCGCCGCGCACAGCAGACGACAGAGAAGCGGGATCGCCGTTTGTCCGGATGACGATCGCCAGCGCCGGTGTTGCGCGAATCTGCGCCACCGGCCAATACATGGTCGGCAGTGGCGGTTCATCCAGGGCAAAGCCGCGCACGTCGCCGACTACGCCGACAATGGTCGCCCACGGGAATTCGTTGGTAAGCTTGCCCAGCCGGATTCGCTTGCCAATTGGGTCCCCATTTGGAAAGAACTGTTTCGCAAACGCGTCACTGACAACGACGACGCGCGGGGCTTTCCCATCATCGGCAGGTTCGATCAGACGGCCGCGCATCAATGGAATGCCCATCGCGGCAAACCATTCCGGCGTCGCTTGGCGGTTCTGCGCGTCAGGCATGTCGCTCTGATCGCGCGGAATGTAACCTTCGATATCGATCAGGCGATCGGTGCCGTTTCCGTCCAGCGGAATCATATTCGTCGCACCGGCGGCGGTTACTCCCGGCAGCTGTCGCACACGCGCCAACGCGCGATCGAAAAAGTTCACAAAGCGATCTTCGTCGGCGGCGGATATTTGACCGTCAGGAACCGGCAGCGATATGCGCAGCGTCAAGGCATGGTCGGTGCGGAACCCGGGGTTAACATCGCGCAAACGCGCGAAGCTGCGCAGCATCAGTCCGGCGCCTACTAACAGCATCAACGAGAGCGCAACCTCGGCCACTACCAGTGCCTGGCGCAGACGTCCGTGGCCGCTAGTGGTCCCACGGCTGCCTTCTTTAAGCGCATCGGTGAGATTCGTGCGCGACGACCAGATGGCCGGCACGAGGCCGAACACGACGCCGGTCGTCAACGCGATAGCGGCGGTGAATGCCAGCACGCGCCAATCAAAATCAATTTCGCGCGCGCGCGGCAGTGAATCGGGACTGAGGGCAACCATCGCCGCCGTCCCCCAGATCGCTAGTAGCACGCCGAGTCCGCCCGCAACAATCGCGAGCACTAAACTCTCAGCCAAAAGCTGCCGCAGCAAATGAATGCCACGCGCGCCCAGCGCCGTGCGAATGGCGATCTCACGCTGACGCGGCGCGGCCTTCGCGAGCAGCAGGTTCGCTACGTTGCCGCAAGCAATAAGCAGCACAAACCCGACCGCGCCAAAAAGAATGTAGAGCGGCAGCCGAACGTCGCCGACAATGTCTTCAAGATAAGGTCGCGCGCGAAATCCGAAGCCCGCCGTCGGTGGAAACATCTCGGGAAAGTTGTCGCTCTCGTATTTGGCAACCGCGTTTAGATCGGCAGCCACACTTGCCGGTGTTGCTCCCGGACGAAGCCGGCCGATGACACGGAGAAAATGCGAGTTGCGCACCTGCAATCCGGGATCGGTAGTCGTAAGCGGGACCCAAAGATCTACTGGCGCTTCAAATTGAAAGTCGCGTGGCAGCACGCCGACGATCTGATAGTTGACATTGTCCAGGCGCAGCGTCTTTCCAATAACCTCTTCGCCACCGCCGAACTGCCTCTGCCAAAGGCCATACGTGATAAGTGTGACGTGGTCACGGCCCTTCACGGTCTCTTCAGCCGCGAAATTACGACCACGCACCGGCTGCACGCCGAGAGTTGGCAGCAGCGATGGAAGCACGACGCGTAACGTCACGCGCTCAGGTCTGGCCGCGCCGGAAAGGTTCCCATCTCCGTCAGCCCAGGCGCCGATACTTTCGAAGCTGTGCGTTTGTGCGACGACATCCTGGTACTCGGGATATGAAAACGGACCGTCGAAACGGTTGTTGAATTTGACCGCGCCCGTGTGCACGGCATACAGCGATTGGGACTCCGGCAAAGGCAGTGAGCGAAAGAGGACGCTATCGACCACGCTGAAAATCGCGCTGTTGGCGCCAATGCCCAGCGCCAAGGTCACGATTGCGATCAAAGCAAAGCCTGGCCGCTTGATGAGGCCGCGAATTGCGAAGCGTAAATCGTGAATTACTTGTTGCATGTCTGTTCTTACTCGTATCGCAACGCCACTAGTGGATCGACCTTCGTCGCGCGCCGCGCCGGCAGGTAGCAGGCAAGCAGCGCAACGATGATTAGAAAGGCGGAGATCGCCGCGAACGTCGCCGGATCGGTCGCACTAACCTGGTAAAGCAATGTCGAAATCAGTCTCGTCGAGAGCCAGGCAGTCGCTAAACCGAGCCCCACGCCCGTGAAGACCAAAAGCATGCCCTGCTTCATAACCATTTGCAGGATGTCGCGCATCTGCGCGCCCAGCGCGAGCCGAATTCCAATTTCCTGTGTTCGCTGTTTGACCAGATAACTAATCACGCCATAAAGACCAATCATCGTCAGGATCATCGCTAGTAACGCGAACAGCCCCATCAACGCCAAAAGGAACTTGCGATCGGCGACGCTGCGATTCACCAGGAATTCAACTGTGCGAATTTTCCACATCGGCTGATCAGCATCGACCTTCCACAGTGCTTGTCGCACTTGCTCGCTCAGGCTGAGCGGTTCCACCTTTGTGCGAATCACCACGGTCGCGAAATAACCGGGTTGCTGCGAGTAGGCTCCGTACATCTGCGGCTGCTGCGTCTCTTCGAGCCAATAATGCTTGGCGTCGCCCACCACCCCGATAACCGTTGCGACCGTGCCGTCCTGCAACGACTTAATTTGTTTGCCGATTGGGTCCTGGTTAGGCCAAAACTTCTGGGCCATGGTCTGATTGATGATGACGACGGGCGGCGTGTTCGGCTGATCGTGATCGTCGAACAAACGCCCTTTGATGAATGGAATCCCGATCGTCTCAAAGTAATTAGGCGTTGCGGAATTGAACATTACTTCCGGCTCCTGGCCCTTCGGCGGCGCCTCGCGATCAGGCAGAGTGATCGCACTCGTCCCCCCATTTCCACTGAAGGGCAGGCCACGCACAAGCGCGACCGACTGAACTCCCGGGACCTCCTGAATCTGCGCCATTACTTGCCGGTGAAAGTTCCACTGCGCGGCGACTTCTTTGTACTTGGTACGCGGCAGACGATATTCGAGACTGAGAAGCTGTTCTGGTTTGAAGCCGACGTTAACGCGCAGCAACTTATCGAAACTTTTAATCAGCAAGCCCGCACTCACGAGCAAGACCAGCGAAAGAGCAACCTGCGCAATCACAAATCCGCTGCGCAAGCGGTTCCAACGCGCGGCGTCGCCGCTTCCCCTACCGCCTTCTTTCAGAAACGATTGCAAATCCGGTCTGACGAATTGCAGCGCGGGCGCCAAGCCAAACAGCCAGCCCGTCACCACTGAAATCGCCAACGCAAAGAGCAGCACGCGCAAATCCAAATTTGCATCGCGAGTATCGACGAAGTTCTGCGGGAGCTTGAGCAATCCATAAAGACCCCAGTAAGCGATAAAAACTCCCAGAGTGCCGCCAATGATGCTGATCAAAGTTGTTTCAGTGAGCATCTCGCGAACTAAACGCCAACGGCTCGCGCCTAGCGCCGCTCGTACGGCAACTTCTCTGTGCCGGTCGAGCCCGCGTGCGAGCAGAAGGTTCGCGAGATTGGCGCAGCCGATCAGCAGAATCACGCCGACGGCGGCGAACAATAACCAGAGCGCCGGACGAATATCTCGCACCATTAATTCGCGGAAGCTGTCGAGTTTCGCAGTCCGGCCGGCACTCTCTTTCGGATAGGCCGCGGCCAATCGATTGGCGACCGCATTCGCGTCGGCTTTGGCGGCTGCTATTGTCACATCTGGTTTCAGATGGCCCATCGCAAACAGGAATCTCGCATCGCGCTGATTCGTGTTGCCGGGATAACTTGTGACCGGCATCCAAACTTCCACATCAGGATCGAAAGGGCTCTTGAAAGCCGCGGTCACTACGCCAATGACGCTGTAGACTTCGCCGTTGAGAATTAGTTTTTTGTCACCGAGATTTGCGTCGCCATTCAAGCGCTCGCGCCACATCTTCTCGTTAACGACCGCCAACTTGGGCGCGCCCGGACGATCTTCGCCGTCGGCGAACGTGCGGCCGATGATTGGATTGAGATTGAAGACGCGGAAGTAATTCGCAGCCACAAACGCGCCGCGCACGCGGTCGGGTCGTTCGCCGCCAGTGACATTCACGCTTTGAGACTGGAAGTAGGTGAGATCTTCGAACGAAGACATCTGCGCGCGAAAGTCGTCTGCCTCAGGAACGGAGAGGCCGTCGGAAGCGCCTCCGCCTGACATTGTCGAGAGCACGACCAGGCGATCAGCATTGTGATACGGCAGCTGGCGCAAGAGCACTGCGTTGACGACACTGAAAATCGCGGTGTTCGCACCGATACTCAGCGCCAGAGTCGCGACCGCCACGACGGTGAATAAAGGTTTTTTGGTGAGGCTACGAATCGCGTAGCGCACGTCTAATCTCAAAGTTCCCATACCGCGATCTACCTTTCACGTCTGTAACGGGCCTGTCATTCGTAACGCAGTGCCACCAGCGGATCGACCTTCGTCGCACGCCGCGCCGGAATCCAACAGGCCAGCAGCGCTACCGAGGCGAGCAGCAACGCCACTGCGGCGAAAGTCAGAGGGTCATTTGCGCCCACTTCATACAGCAAACTCTTCATCAAGCGCGTCAGCGCGAACGCGAAGGCCAACCCCAGCACGACGCCTATCAAAGCCAGTCTCATTCCGTGGCCGATCATCAGCTTGAAGACGTCTGCCCTTTGCGCACCCAATGCGAGGCGAAGGCCTATCTCGGAGATTCGCTGCGACACCACATAAGACAACACGCCGTAGATGCCGATGGCGGCGAGCAGCGCCGCCACGCCGGCGAAGACCGTGAGCAAGAGCATGCTCAAACGGCGCGGCGCGACTGAGCGCGCGAGAATGCTGGTCATCGTGTTGAGATTGGCGATGGCCAGTTCTTTGTCTACCCCTTTGATCTGATTGCGAATCGCTCCGACCAGCGCGGCAGGGTTGCCCTGCGTACGCACAGCCAGGATCATCGCGCGCCAGGTGTTCTGCGTGTGCGGCACGTAAACCAGGCCGCGCGGCGCGTCCTCGCGTCCGAAGTAGCGGACATCGGCGACGACGCCGACGATCTCGCGTAGTTTGTTTTCGTCGCGCCACGAGCGGATGCGCTTGCCCAGGGGATCCTCGTTCGGGAAGATCTTACGCGCCAGCGACTCGTTGATGATGATCACCGGGTTGCTTTCGGCCGTATCGCTGGAGTCGAAGTCCCGCCCTTTAATCAACCTTGTGCCTGTGGTCTTAAAATAACCGGGGCTGATAACGTTCCATTGGCCTTCGGCGTCGGCGCCGACGGGCGGCTCCGGCCGGCCTTCGGCGAGGAAGACGCGACCGAGATAGAAGCCGCCGCCGCCCAATGGCAACGCCGAGCTGACTGCCGCCGACTCGATGCCCGGTGTCGCCTTCACCCGCTCGACCAGTTGTTCGTAGAAAGCCAGCACACGCTTCTCGTCTGGGTAGCGCACGCGGGCGGCGGTGATCTCCATGGTGAGAAGGCCTTCGGTCTTTAAGCCAGGATCGATTTGTTGCACGCGCGCGAAGCTGCGAATCATTAGTCCGGCGCCCGCCAACAGCATCAGTGAGAGCGCTACTTCCGCCACCACCAGAGCGCCGCGCCAACGCCGCCCGCGCGTGGCTAAGGCGGCAGAACGGCCTGCTTCCTTGAGCGCGTAGTTGACATGACCTCTGGTTGCCTGCCATGCCGGCAGCACCCCGCAGAGGAGCGCGGTTAGCAGCGTGACTACCAACGTGAAGACGAGCACTCCGGCGCTCACCTTAATCTCTGCCAGCCTGGGCGTGTCTTCTGGGGCCAGGGTCGCTAGCATTTGAACTCCCCAAATCGCCAGCAAGAAGCCCAGTCCGCCGCCCAGCAATGCGAGCAGCAAACTCTCAACCAACTGTTGCTGGATCAGTCGCAGTCTGCTCGCGCCCATTGCCAGGCGGATGGCCATCTCGTGACCGCGCACGGCGGCCCGTGCCAGCAGCAGGTTGGCGACATTGATGCAGGCGATGAGCAAGACAAAGCCGACCGCCGCCAGAAAACGAGCAATGAAGCACGCAGTTGTTTACCGACGACGTATTCGAGTAAAGGCGTAACGCGATTGCTCCAACCTTTGCGCGACTCCGGGTGATCCTGCTCCAGCCGGCTCGCGATCGTCGCGAGCGCAGCGTTGGCTTGCTCAATGGGCGCTCCCGGCTTCAGCCGCGCCAGACCGATAAAGAGCATGTTGTCGCGACGCAACAGATCGGCATCCGGATTTGGCCCGACGTTCAGCGGCACAAAGACGTCCCGGTCATTCGGCCACACTGCCGCCTTCGGCACGACGCCCACCACCGGGTAAGGCCGGCCATTCAGATAGATATTTCGCCCGATGATTTGCGCGTCGCCGCCGTAATACCGGTGCCACAGAGTGTCGGTGATGACGAGCGCCCGCGCCGGTCCCGGCGGACCGTAATCGTCAGACTGAAACGCCCGGCCGAGCAGCGGCGTCACGGCCAACACGGCGAAGTAGTCTTCCGTCACGACCGCCAGGTTGACGCGTTCCGGCTCGCCCGTGCCTCCACTCAAATCAGCTTTAGTTGTGGTGTTGTCGATGAACGCGACTGCGGCAAATATGTTTTCTCTTTTCCAATCCAGGTAGTCCGCGTATGAGAGGCTGCCATCGTCAATGCCGCGTCCGGGATTAACCGAAACGGGAACCACCAACCGCTCCGCCTGACTGTAGGGCAACGGGCGCAGCAACACTGCATTGACCACACTGAAAATCGCCGTGTTCGCGCCAATCCCTAGCGCGAGTGTAATTACGGCGATCACTGTGAAACCGGGTTGCTTCAGTAAGCTGCGAATGCCGTAGCGAATGTCTTTGACTATTGAGTCCATAATAATCACCTGGCAATCGGCAACAACTCATTCGTAACGCAGTGCCACCAGCGGATCGACCTTTGTCGCTCGTCGCGCCGGCAGGTAACAAGCGAATAAAGCAACCAGCAGCAAGCCGGTTGTGACTAAAGCGAAAGTCGCTATGTCGGTCGGCGAAACCCCGAACAGAAGACTCGACATGAATCGCGTGAGGACAAATGCGCCACCTAAACCAATGCCCGTACCAACCAACGCCAGCAACATACCGTTTCGCAGAATCAGCGTCAGAACATCGAGGGCGCGGGCGCCGAGGGCCATCCGAATTCCGATTTCCTGTGTGCGTTGGCTGACTGCGAAAGCCATCACGCCGTAAATGCCGACGGCGGCCAGTAAGAGAGCGACGATCGCGAAGATCGTCATTGTCACTGAGCCGATGGAATAAACAGAGATCGAGATCGAGCGGACCTCTTGCATCGTCTTTATGTCGAAAACCGGTTGGTCCTTGTCGATCGCGAGCACTTGCTGTCGGATGGCCGCTGCCATTGAACCGGGATCGACGGTAGTCCTTGCCACCAGTACCATCGAATTCCAACTGTCCTGCGCATGCGGCAAGTAATATTCGGGAGTTACCGGCAAATTGAGCTCGTGCTTAACGTCCTGGACGATTCCCACGATCTCCATCCACGGCGCTCTCTCCAACGGCGCGTCGAACCGGATTCTCTTTCCCAGAGCGTCGCCGGCCGGCCAATATTTGCGCGCTAGAGTTTCATTGACGATCACAACTGGGAGCGAGCCGGTTTTGTCCTGGGCAGTAAAGCCGCGGCCCTTCAAAACCGAGATTCCCATTGTTTGAAAGTAGTCCGGAGTACAGACACGATACCGGCCGCCATTTTCCTCTCCGGCCTTCGGTTCGGGGGCGCCCTCGATCAAAAAGTCCTCCGACGAATTCGAGCCGCCGAGCGGGATGTAGTTGACGGCAGCCGCGGATTGAACTCCCGGCAAACTCTTTACGCGCTGCATAAGATCGTCATAAAACGCGGCGCGCTGAGCAGGGTCTTTGTATTTTGCAGTAGGCAAGTTGAGATTTGCCGTGAGGACGCCTGACGGATTAAAGCCCGGATCAGACTTGAGCAGTGCGGCAAAGCTGCGCATGAATAATCCCGCGCCGATGAGCAGCATCAGCGAAAGAGCAATCTCAGAAACGACGAGCAGGCTACGCAGACGATGTGAACCCGCGCTGGTGTTGCGGCCACCTTCTTTCAGCGCAGCGTTAACGTTCGGTTTCGAGACTTGCCAGGCGGGAGCCAATCCGAATACGAAACCGCTCAACAGTGAAAGACCAAACGTGAAGGCGAGGACTTGATAATTGAGACCGAAATTCTTCCAACCGTCGGCGTATTTCGCCGCGTCTCCCGGGTTCGCGGCGCGCAACATATCGATTCCCCAATAGGCGACGACTATTCCGGCAGCTCCGCCGAGCAAAGCAATGACGAGGCACTCAATCAATAACTGGCGGACGATGCGCCAGCGGCTCGCGCCGAGTGCGGTACGCAAGGCGATCTCTTTCTGTCGTGCCCCCGCCCGCGCGAGCGTCAAGTTGGCCACGTTCGCGCACGCGATGAGCAATACAAATCCCACCGCCGCCATCATGATCCACATGGCGGTCGAATAGATGCGCGTGGTATCGGCGACAATCGGATAAACCGTGGCGCCGAGTCCGACGTTTGTCTCGGGATACTGCGTCGCCAGGCGCGCGGTAATGGTGTCGATATCCGCTTGCGCGCTGGGCAGCGTGACGCCGTCTTTCAATCGTCCGATCACGTTATAACTGTGATTGCCGCGACTCTTGGCGAGCTCGGGCGTCACGGGCATCGGCGCATAAATCTCGGCGCCCTTGGGATAATTGAAGCCTTCGGGTAAAACGCCGATGACCGTGCGCGCGTACCCGTTTGTCGTAATTGTCTTGTTGACTATTGCCGGATCCGATCCGAACCGCCGCTGCCATAAGCTGTGCGCAATAATGGCGACGCGATCCTTCCCCGCCTCGTTTTCATCCGGAAGGAAGTTGCGGCCCCAGACGGGCTTGACGCCGACAACGTCGAAGAAGTTAGACGAGACGAGGAAGCCCTGAATGCGCTCAGGCATGTCGCTGCCGGTGAGATTGGGACTCCACCATCGCTCCAGCGCGAGTTGATCGAACGAGTGGTTTTGCGCTCGCCAATCAAGATAATTGGCAAACGCAACTTCGTTATGGTCGATGCCGCGACTCGGGTTCTTGTCCCAGATTGCCACTACCCGATCCTGATTGCGGATGGGCAGCGGCTTGAGCAGCAGTGCGTTTATGGCGCTGAAGATGGCACTGTTTGCGCCGATGCCGAGGGCGAGAGTGATAACTGCAATCGCCGAAAATACGGGCCGCTTCAGCAGAGCCCGGATTCCATAACGAAGGTCAGCAAGTAAAGAGTCCATCAGTTTCTTTCCCCTGCGCCAACTAAGTTCGTCCCAGCGAAGGACGCGTGTCTCGTCAGTTCACGGCGACAATCATTAGGGCAACATCATCTTCAAACTCGCCGCCGGAAAACTCGGTCGCCGCAGCCATAATTAATGACTGCAATTCAGAAGCTGATTGATGCCGCGCTTCAGTCAGCAATTGACGTACGCGTGCTTCGCCAAATTCTTCTCCAGTCGCGTTGCGAATCTCGGTCAGGCCGTCCGTGAAAAGCGCGAGCCGATCGCCTGACCCTAATTGGATCTCTTGATGCCCATAGGTCGAATCGGCAAATGCGCCGAGAACTTTGCCGCCAATCGTGAGCCGCATGGTTTTGCCATCGCCCTTCACCAGCAAGGGCGGGTTATGACCAGCGTTGGTGAAATGCAAAACGCGACGCGGCACATCGAGAACACCATAAAAGCTGCTAATAAATTTGTTCGAGGGAAGGTTGCCGCACATCAACTGATTCAACTGTGCGCAGACATTGCGCGGCGCTGCGTCTTGAGTTGCGACAGTTCTCAGCGCGGCATGCAAATGGGACATCAACAGCGCTGCCGGCAGGCCCTTGCCCGCCACGTCCGCAACGCAAAGCCCGGCTCGTTCCTCCGGCAGAGCAAACGCCGCGAGATAATCGCCGCCGATTATGCGCGCGGCTTTCCAGGTCGAGGCGATCTCAAATCCCGCGAAACGATGTGCCTGGGCAGGCATGAGGCGCCGCTGGATTTCGCGCGCCTCTTTTAATTCAGTCTGCAGCAGGCGACTGATTTCACGCCGTTCCGAAGCTTTCTGGCGTCGCCGGCGCCGGTTTCTTCCCTGCTCGACTTGCGTGCGCAGAACCTTCAGCAGCCGCGAGTTCTCCCAGGGCTTCTGGACAAAATCACGGACACCGCGGTGCATGGCTTCGACCGCCAGATCGACGCTGCCCCAGGCCGTCATCGCGACAATCGGCAGCGTCTTGTCTTCGGCCTGGATGCGCGAGATAAGGTCGAGTCCTTCTTTACCCGACGTCGTATCGCGCGCGTAATTCAGGTCCATCAGCAGGACGTCAAAGTCGCGCTGCTTGATCGCTTCAATAATTGCTGTTGGTGAATCGGCAGACTCAGTCTGGTAGCCCGCGCTCTTTAGGAGTAAGCGCAGGGCTGCGAGCACGTCCGGTTGATCGTCCGCAATTAGGGTTCGAGGAATATGCGCCATCGCCAAAGTACTCACGAGAATCTCGCTCGCTTGGTTAAGAGTTCGGCGCTTCTGGGGATACGCGCGAACCGACTTAGTCGGTCTTAGTTGTCAACGATCCAGCCGTCCTGTAATTGAATGACGCGGTTACCGTACGCAGCATTCGTCTCCGAGTGCGTCACCTGCACGATGGTCGTGCCTTCGTCGTTCAACCGCTTGAACATTTCCATGATCTCTTTGCCCTGGGCCGAATGCAGATTGCCCGTCGGCTCGTCGGCCAGAATCAATCGCGGGCTGGCCACCACCGCGCGCGCGACGCCGACAAGTTGCTGTTGGCCGCCGGACAGTTGCGTTGGATACAGGTCCTTCTTGCCGACAATCTGAAAACGATCGAGAGTGTCGCAAACAATCGACACCCGCTCTTTGCGATTCACGTCGCGATATGAGAGCGGCAGCTCGAGGTTCTCGAACACAGTCTGATCGTCGAGCAGGTGATAACTTTGAAAGACGAATCCAATGTTCCGGTTACGCAATTCGGCGCGCTTCTTCGGATTCAGGGCATGCACGGCCACGTCGTCGAAGTGATACTCACCCTGCCACGCGTGATCGTGCATTCCCAGGATGTGCAGCAACGTCGATTTGCCGGCGCCCGAAGGACCCATAATCGAAATGAATTCGCCGGGTTTGATGTCGAGGTTGATTCGCCGCAGCACATAACTCTTCGTCACGCCCTGCGAAAAATATTTCTCAATGTTGCGAAGACTGATCATGGCGGTTTCGTGATGTGGCACACGCATCTTGCGCGTGAGCTTCACGGGCGGGACGCCCGCGCCACCAATCATTGAACTTCGACAAATCCGCTTTCTCTTAATTCCTGCTTCGCTTCTTCGATCTGGCGACGATTCGCACCCGTTTCTTCTTCGACGATCAAACCATCGAACAGGTGCACGATCCGATCGGCATGCTGGGCGTAACGCGGATCGTGAGTCACCATGCAAATCGTGGCGCCGCCGCGATGCAGCTCACGCAGCAATTCCATCACAGCCTCACCATTAGTTGAGTCGAGGTTTCCAGTCGGCTCGTCCGCCAGCAGGATGCTCGGCGCGCCGCCAACTGCGCGTGCCACTGCGACGCGTTGCTGTTGACCGCCGGAGAGTTGGCTGGGCAGATGCTTCGCACGATGTCCCATGCCGACGCGCTCGAGCGCATCGGTCACCCGCTTCTTGCGCTCGCTCGAGTTCATGCCGCGATAGGTCAAGGGCAGCTCAACGTTTTCATACACGGTCAGGTCGCCAATCAGATTGAAACTCTGAAAGATAAAACCAACTTCGCGGTTGCGGATCCGGGCGCGCTCTGACAGCGACAGATTTGCCACCGGGTGCTGGTTCAAGACGTATTCACCGTCCGACGGTGTATCGAGCAATCCGAGTATTGACAGCAAAGTTGACTTGCCACAGCCTGACGGGCCGGCAATCGAAAGGTATTCACCCTTCTTAATATCCAGGTGAATCCCGGACAGGGCGTGCGTTTCTACCTCGTCGGTATAGAAAACTTTCTTCACGTCGGAAAGGTGGATAAGGGGGTCGGTTGAACTCATGTTCTGCTCCTTAAGTTAAGTTGGTAGACACGCGCCTGGCGTGTTTGAATCCGTGAGCACCCGAAGAAGCGTGCATACCGTTAGCGCAAACGAATACGGTTGTAATTGTCCATGCTGGACGTATCCGAAATGATTACCTGATCGCCTTCGCGCAAGCCGTCGAGTACTTCGACCGTGCTCACCGAAGTGCGGCCTAGCTTTACCTGTGTGCGAGTAGCTTCCTGGCCGTCCGGGCCAAGCTTGAACATACCCACGGTCTGTTGCGCTTGACCGAACGCCGGCCGATCGACGTAGAGAACATTCCGCAGTCGTTCAAGTTCGATGGTTCCATCGACGCTCAAATCGGGACGCGCGCTTTGCGGCAAGCTTTCGGTAAAGGTGACGTCCACGGTGAAAGTGCCCTCGCGCGCAGCCGGATCGATTCGCGAGACCTGGCCCTGAATCAGGCCATTGCGAGTATCAACCACCGCGAGTTGTCCTTCTCTCACGTCTTTGATTTGGGTTTCGGCGACTTTTAATTCGGCTTTCAGCGATGCCGGATCGGCGATCCGCGCGATGTTGACACCCGGGGTAAGTTGCTGCCCTTCCTGCACTGTAATCTGTTGCAGCACGCCATTGGTGCCGGCGCGAACTTTGAGTGCGTCGACTTGATCTCGTCTGAGTTTTGCCAATGCCTGAAGTTGTTCCACGCGCGATTGCTGCGCTTTGATTTGCGCCTTTTTCGACTGACCGCTGATGGCTAGTCGTTGCTGTTCCACCTTGAGTCGATTTGCCAGGTCCAGGACATGTACACGCGAAACCTTCAGCGGAAGTTCCGCGACCAGCCCCTGCTTGGCGAGCTGCTCTTCCGAATCGAGCTGTAACTTCGCCTGGCTGTACTCGGCGTTGATCGAAGCAATTTGTGATTGCTGCGTCATGCCGTCGCTTTCCAAACGGACCTTCAGAGTTTCGGCATCAGCCTGTGCGGTCTTGACCTGGAACTCTGCATCGATGGCCGCCTGCTCTATTTGAGGATTCGACAATTCGACGATCACCGAGCCCGCGCCGACTTCGGCGCCCGCCTGCACGAGAATTCGTTCGACCCGGCCGTCAGCGGGCGCCGGAATCCAGCGCGTCACCTGCGGCACCAGCGTCCCGTTACCCTTAACTTCGCGAACCATCTCGCCGCGTTTCACCACGCCGATCACTGTGGTCGAACGGTCGAGGGTGGGCGCGGCCGGCTTCATCTTGCTGAGACCATAAGTAATGCCGCCGATGGCCGCGACGCCAACGAGGATCAGTAGCGCGGTGCGAATCCGCTTCTTCAACTTCGATTTGGCAGGTCGCTTAATATCCATAATGCTTCATCACTGTACGCGGGCCGATCGACACTTTCCGACGAAGAGAATCACCGGCGAACGGTCGCGCATGCAGTTTTCCGTAAAGCTCTTGTCAACCCCCGTGCCAACAGCGCTGCAGTGACAGGAGGGCGACAACTAGTGTGACGCTTTAGCTTTTGTTGGGGTTTTTAGGTCGCGTGCCGATGACTATCAGACTATTGGCACGGACAATTAAGAATATGGCGGACTCAATGCTCGGTTGTGGGATCAGCGAATCCCATTTTCGAAACGGATGATTCAAATTCTTGCACGCTTGTGCTCGCTATTTAGCGAAAACGGTTTTGACTGGGTCCGTTCACAGAGTTGCTATTTCGCACCCTCCCTCACGGTTGGGTTTCCGTTGCTGCGTCCTCTGTGGTTAACGCAGGTTTGTGCTTAGTTGAGACAAGATAAAAATGTACTCCCGCTGGGTTAATTCTCTCAATATTTAATTTTTAGATTGGTGCCGAAGGGGGGACTCGAACCCCCACGGGTTACCCCACACGCCCCTCAAACGTGCGCGTCTACCAGTTCCGCCACTTCGGCTCGCTCAGGAAGGTTTTCAAAGATGCGCGCCGGCGCGCGCACGAAGTTACTTCGTCGTCGGTTTCGGCGAAGCTGTTATGACAGTCGAAACCGGTGTCGGAGTTGGCGCTGCCGCTGTCGGAGTCGGTTGCGGTGTCGGCGTCGCTGACACGGGTACGTCAGGCACTCCCGACTGCAATACCGAGCGCGTGCCGCTCACTGCCGGGAGAGACAACGTCAAAGCGATCAACATAAACGCTGCGGCCGCGCCGATCGTAATCTTCGCCAGCAAGGTCTGTGTTCCCCGCGGTCCAAATGCGGTGCTCGAAACCGAACTCGTGAACAAAGCACCAGCGTCAGCTTTTCCTGGCTGCAACAAGATAACCAGGATCAGGATGACGCAAGCGAGAATAAATAATCCGTATAAAACGTAAGCAATCATTGTCTGTCAGTGGTCAGTGGTTAGTGGTCAGTTCAGTTTCAAACAACTGACAACTAACCAGTGACAACTGACTATCTCTCATAATTTACAATCGCCGCGAAACTCTCTGCTTGCAAACTTGCGCCGCCGACCAATGCCCCATCGATGTCGGGCTGTTTCATCAGACCCGCGATGTTGTCGGGTTTGACTGAGCCGCCGTACAGAATTCGCAGCGCGTCAGCCGCGGCCGGAGAATGCCTCTCCGCAAAAACGCGCCGGATAAACGCGTGCATTTCCTGCGCTTGCTCCGGCGTCGCGGTGCGTCCAGTACCAATGGCCCAGACCGGTTCGTACGCCACGATGATACGGTCGAGATCAGAGGCTGTCAACCCGCTCAAACTGCCGGTTAACTGTTCTTTCACGACATCCAGAGCCTTGCCGCCGTCCCGCTGATCGAGCGTCTCACCAACGCAGACGATCACAGTCAGGCCGGCTGCGATGCCCGCTTGCGCTTTCTGACTGACAATTTGATCAGTTTCCAAATAGTACTGGCGCCGCTCTGAGTGTCCGACAATAACATGCGAGCATCCGGCATCCCGCAACATGAATGCGGCAACTTCGCCCGTGAAAGCGCCTTCGTTCTGTTCAGTCGCGCAGTCCTGCGCCGAGACGTGGATGTTCGAGCCTTCCAAGCGATCCGCGACTGATTTCAGCGCCGTGAACACCGGGGCAATCACGACTTCGCAATGGTTCGCATTGGCAACCAGCGGTTTCAGCGCGACCGCGCTCGACACAGAGTCGCCGACCGTCTTGTACATTTTCCAGTTTCCAGCGATGACAGGTTTACGCATGACGCTCCACGTTTGTCGTTAAGATTCTCGACGCGAATACTAGCAAACGTCAGCGCATTTTACGTAACAGACAGCTCAAAGCATCCGGGGTAAGAACCCGGTTCGGCTTTGAGTTCGACGGTGTTCCGGCGCTGTCGCGGGCAAGCACGTTCGAGCAGGCTGAGCGCTTCCAACTTCTAGAGCTTCATTTTTTGCAGAATCTCCTGAAAGCGCGGGTCGTCGCGCAAAGTATCGTAGTGTGGGTTGGTTTTGATCCACATCATGCGGTCGTCGCGTGTGCTGAACGCCCTTTGCAGGGCCGCGATGGCGTCGTCTTTGCGCCCGATCCGTGCGTACACTGCCGCCAACTGGGCGTCGTTCCCGTCGGCATCCCGGGCCGATGCCTCAAACTCGCGCAAGAGTTGTTGGGCCTTCGCCTTTTTGCCCGAAAGAAAATAGATCATCGCCAAGGTCATCCTAATGCGCTCTTTTGATTTTGCTTCCGGCGGCGCACGGTCGATGACGCGCAAACTTTCGGCGTATTCGCCCTTGGTAAAATACTGATCTGCTAACGCAGCCCAAGCCGACAGGTCGTTATTAAGCTCCGTGGCTTTCAAGTATTCGCTGATGGCCTCGGCAGTCTGCCGGTTGGAAGCCAGCGCGAACGCGTAAATCGAATTGTACGTCGGGTCAAGCTCGTGGGCCTTGCGCGCCTCGACGACGGCTTCGGCGGTGCGCCCGAGTGTGATCAGGAGGAAGGCGTAGCTGCGGCGGAACCTCGCTTCGTTCGGCGCCAGCTCGATGGCGCGCGTCATGTGCCTTTCCGACGCCGCCCAATCCCAGTCGTAAATGCGACGCACCCAGCCGAGCGAGGAGTGGGCCTCCGCCAGATTCTCATCCAGCGCGAGGGCCTTGAGCGCGGCGGCTTTCGCCTGTTCATAGAGCTGTCTGCGCTTGTCGCCGCTCGAAATGTTTGCCTTGCGCGCGTAGGCGCCGGCCAAGCCCGTGTGGGCCAGCGCGTAATTCGGGTCGAGCTGCAAAGCGCGCTCGTATTCGGCAAAGGCGCGGTCGATATTCTCTTTGTCAAAGCCGGACTTGCTGAGAAGATAGCCACCGCGCAGGTAAGCCTGATACGCCTCCGCATTTTCTGTGTAACGCTTCAGCACCAGCGCGCGCTCAGGCTGGCTGAGGTTCAAGGCCAGGGCCGACGCTGCTTCCAGAGAGATCGCATCCTGTAGCTTGAAGATGTCCGTCTCGATTTCGTCGAACGTCCCCGCCCAAATCTGCCGGCCATCCGCCACCCGCAGCAGCCTGACCCTTACGCGCAGCCGGTTTCCGTCGCGTTGAAAGCTGCCGTCCATGATCGCGTCAACTTGCAACGCGTGCCCGGCTTCGAGCGGGTCATATTCGGCTCCAGTGTATTTTGTGACGGAACTCAGAGGCCGCACGGTAATTTTTTGCGAGCTTCCGAGACGGGCGATCAAAGACTCGGCCAAACCCAAACTGAGCGTCTCGTCGTCCTCACTTGTCGTAATCGCCTTTAACGGCAGCACCGCGATCGAGCGCACCGCCGTTGCGGGGGCGGCTTCCTTCGGCCCACTCCGCCCACGAAAGTAAAAGAGGGCGACAGCTCCCACGATTAGAAACACCGAAACAGCCAGGGCGGGGCGGATCGTTTCGCGCCGACGTTTGCCGGACGGCTCGGGGAGCACAGTGGGCGAACTCGCGACGGCCGCCTTTGTTTCG
>Ga0134126_10000274_pt1 | contig 66653 bp, 51 predicted proteins | sample KB31752_FD_96881 | JGI IMG/M metagenome (GOLD analysis project Ga0134126, IMG submission 96881) | Terrestrial soil microbial communities with excess Nitrogen fertilizer from Kellogg Biological Station, Michigan, USA - KB3-175-2 | ecosystem: Environmental > Terrestrial > Soil > Unclassified ...
CTTGGTGCCTACGTCTGCGTCCTGCTTTGCGCGAACCTCATCGGTCCGGCCAAAGTCACGACATTGCACGTGCCGGTCATCGGCTCGATCACTTTCCTCGCCGGGGTGCTGTTCTTTCCGATCTCCTACCTCTTTGGCGATATCCTGACGGAGGTTTACGGCTACGCGCGCGACCGGCGTGTGGTTTGGAGCGGCTTCGCGGCGTTGGTTTTTGCCTCCTTCATGGCCTATGTCATCGTCCATCTGCCGCCGGCGGAGCATTGGAAGAACAACCAACTGGCAGTGGAAGAAATCTTCGGCAACACCCCGCGTATCGTGCTGGCGTCCATCGTTGCCTTCTGGTGCGGCTCCTTCGTCAACAGCTTCGTGATGGCGAAAATGAAGTTGTGGTCCAACGGCCGCTGGCTGTGGACCCGCATCATCGGCTCCACGCTTTGCGGGGAGCTGGTGGATTCTTCATTGTTCTACACGATCGCGTTCACCGGTCTTTGGCCGACAGCCGAGCTCGTCAGAGTGACCCTGACCCAGTACATCCTCAAGTCCGGATGGGAAGTGATTGCCACACCATTGACCTACCGGGTCGTTGGCTTCCTCAAGCGCGCCGAGCAGGAGGACTACTACGATCGCGATACGAATTTCACGCCATTCTCACTCAGGGCGTAAAAGCGCGCCGTACTCAGACGTGCAAGCCGTGGCTGCCGCCAAAGAGCCCCAGCACGCCGATCAGGATCAGATAGATCGCCACGATGTAATTGAGCAGCCGTGGCGCGATCAGAATCAGAATGCCGGCGATCAGAGCGATGACCGGGCCCATGGATACGGTGAGTGTCATGGTGAAGCCTCGTTTAGGAGCGTTCTTTGCGGGGGCTTGCGCTAAATACGGTTTAGCGGCGTCTGGGTTCCCGAGGCGGGCAGTATGGTCTACCAGCTCTTCTACTGGCCAGAGATCCAAGGTCGCGGCGAATACGTGCGGCTCGCGCTTGAGGAGGCGGGTGCCGAGTATGTCGACGTAGCGCGCAAGAGCGGCAAGGGGTTCGGGGTCGCCGCCCTCATGCGCATTCTCAACGATAGAAAGGCCGCCCACCGCCCCTTCGCACCGCCTTTCCTGCAGGCCGGTCGGTTGATGATCGGCCAGACGGCCAACATCCTGCTGTTCCTGGGCGCGCGTCTCCGGCTCGCCCCGAAGGAGGAGGCCGGCCGGCTCTGGACGCATGAGCTGCAACTGACCCTCGCCGATTTTCTGGTCGAGATTCACGACACCCACCATCCGGTCGGCTCCGGTTTGTATTACGAAGACCAGAAGAAGGAAGCGCGGCGGCGGACCCAGGATTTTCTGGAGAATCGGTTGCCGAAGTTTCTCGGCTACTTCGAATCGCTGTTGGCGCGTAATAAGCGCGGGCAAGGCTACCTTGCCGGCTCGAAGCTGACTTACGTCGATCTGTCGATGTTTCAGGTGATTGCCGGACTGAACTACGCTTTCCCGCATGCGATGTCGCGAGTCACCCGCGCTCACAAGCGGCTCCTCTCGCTACATGAGCGCGTCCGCGAGCGGCCACGCATCGCCGCCTACCTGGCCTCCGAGCGGCGTATTCCGTTTAACGTCGAGGGTATCTTCCGGCATTACCCCGAGCTCGATGCGACCTGGTCGCGACCGCCTGACCGAAAATGAGCGACGAATAGCAAAAAACGGGGTGTTCTTGGCAGCCGCCACCACCGATCATTTTCGGACATGGAGCGAAGCATTTTTGGGAGATGGGGGGCGATGCTGCTCGGGTTGGTGCCGTCGCTTGGAGCAGCGGCGTCGACACAGACGCAGACGCTCGACGACGCCTGGTGGACTGGTCCCATTCTGGCTGCGAACGCCGGGACACTTCCACAGGGACATTTTCTGGTCGAGCCATATCTGTTCAACTCGATCGTGCCCCGTCAGCAGACCCTGGGGTCGCTGACCTACATTCTCTACGGCGTGACCGACAAGATCTCGGCCGGAGTCATCCCACGCCTAGGCTATACCCTGTCGAGCGACGAGGGTCGTAGCTCCAATGTGCAGCTAGGGGATGCAGCCCTTCAGGCTCAGTACCGCCTTTCGCAGTTCCAGATGGGGAGTTGGATTCCGACCACCTCCGTGGTGGTGGGAGAGACGTTCCCAACGGGGAAGTACGATCGACTCGGCAATCACGCCGTCGACGGGTTCGGGGCGGGTGTGCACACCACTACGGTGTCGCTCTACACGCAGGATTACTTTTGGATGCCGACGGGACGGATTCTGCGCACGCGCCTCAATTTGTCATACGCGTTTTCCGACACCGCGACTGTCCGCGACGTCAGCGTATATGGGACCCCCGCAGGGTTCATCGGGCAAGCAAGCCCGGGCGATTCATATACCGCGGATGCGGCGGGGGAGTACAGCCTCACGCGCAACTGGGTGTTGGCGCTCGATGCGGTCTATCAGCACAACGACACCACGCGCGTAGCTGGAAGCGGCGTCAGGTTCAGCTCCGGCGCGAGTGAGTCGGTCAGCTTTGCGCCTGCCGTCGAATACAATTGGAACGCCACCATCGGGATCATTGTGGGCATGAAATTCTCCACGCACGTCCGTAACACCAGCTCTCCCGTCCTCCCGGTAATTGCATTAAATATGGTTTATTGAGCCCCAGCGGAGCCGCGTAATCGACGTTTAGCCGGCATTCAGTTTGCGGGCTACGGAACGGCGAACCCTCCAGAACGGCTTATGACAAAGACGGGCCTGTCATCGTTGTGGGCGCAACAACGTTAGTGGAGATAGGGAGTGGCGAACCAGGCGCTCGCCACTGGAAAATGTCCTCGTCAGCGACCATATAGACTGATGACCCACGCCCGGGCGCCGCTTCGGGATCTTGAACGAGGGCCGCTGCGGGGCGTCTAATGGTAGAGCGTTAGCGCCGCGCGTGCGTCACTAGACGCGCAGCGACGGAGTGAGCCATGACGAGCAAGAGACAGGCAGGAATTTTCAGGAAAACGCTAGGCATCTTGGCCGCGGCAGTAATTGCCGCCGGGGCCTCGTTCGCGGTGAGCGCAGGTCCGGGTCATGGTGGCGGCGGCGGTGGCGGTCACGCCGGTGGTGGCGGTGGTCATATGGGCGGCGGCCACATGGGCGGCGGCGCGCACTTCGGTGGTGGTGGTGCCCGCTTCAGCGGCGGTCACTTCAGTGGCGGCGGTGCCCGCTTCGGCGGCTATTCCGGCGGTGGCGCTCATTTTTCCGGCGGCGGCGCTCACTTTCAGCCGCGCGGCAATTTCGTAGCCAGTAACCACGGCGGCTATTACAGCGGTGCTCACTACGGTGCTACCGGTGGACACTACGTCGGGGGCGGCGCTCGCGGGGGCTACTACAGCGGCGGGCACGGTTACTACGGACACTCGGGCTGGCGCGGTTGGGGCCACGGCTATGTGGGTGGCGCCGGACGGTTCTGGGGTGGCGGCTATTGGGGCGGCCGGTACTGGCCGGGAATTCACTACGGGGTGGGATTTAACTGGTTCTTCCCCGTTCTGCCGATTGGCTACGCTACCTACTGGTGGGGCGGTGTGCCGTACTACTACTACGACAACGCCTACTACATGTGGAACCCGAGCTACAACGGCTACATCGCCACCGACCCGCCGCCGGTTGCGACCACCGGCAGCTCGGATGATCAGCCGCCGGCAGACAACGGTGATAACGGCTCGTACAACAGCACAGCACCGGACGATGCTGCGTCCGCCGCGGGTAGCTATTCGGGCGGCGCTGGGGATATTTACGTCTATCCGAAGAATGGACAGACGGACGAGCAGACTTCCAACGATCGTTTCGAATGTCATAAATGGGCCGTGACCCAGACCGGCTTCGATCCGACCCGGTCGAGTAACACCGGTACGGCTTCGGATTACCGGCGCGCCATTGGCGCATGCCTGGACGCTCGCGGCTATAGCGTCAAGTAAGAACCCGCCTCGTGCGGCGGTCTGACTCGTTAAGTCAGATCCGCCGCGGTCCGTGTTAATCTGCCGCGCATGCGGAATACGGTCAGGCTGCTTTCACTATTGTTGATTCTGGGCTGGGTGACCGCGCCGCTCCAGGCGCGCGTGACCCGTATCGCGGTGGAGTCGCGGACGGATGTTTTGCACGGCAAATCATTCGGAAGCGCCGGCGCGTACGAACGTCTCAGTGGCCAGATTTACTACTCCGTGCGCGTGGACAACCCGCACAATGCACGCATCGTCGATCTGCCAAACGCGGTCAATCTGCGTAACGGTGAAGTCGAATTTTCGGCAAATTTCGTAGCCTTTCAGCCCAAGGAGCGCGCCAGGAGAAACGGCTCGCTGCTGCTCGAGGTCCCCAATCGGGGCGGCGCCCACATCATTGGCATCGTCGATGGTGGGGATGCCGATCTGCGGCATGATGCTGGCGATGCCTGGTTGTTACGCCAGGGATTTACCATCGTCAGCGTTGGATGGCAGTGGGATGTGCCCGGACCGGACGATCTGAAGCTGTATGCGCCCATTGCCCGGGAAGGAGACCGCCAGATTACCGGCCTGGTGCGGGGGGATGTAATGCCGGCGCGGGATATGGACGAGATCTCGTTGGGCCATCTCATCGTCGGGCACCTCGGTGGCTCCGAGTACCCGGTCGCGAATCCGGACGATCCCCGCAATGTGCTGACTGTGCGTGACTCGCGCGATGCCAAGCGAACCCTCATCAAGGGCTCAAATTGGCAGTTTGCCGATTTCGCTAACGGCAAGGTGGTTCACAGCGACCGTCATATCCGGCTGCAAGGCGGCTTCCACGCGGGCGAGATTTACGAGTACGTGTACGCCGTCGCCGACCCGGTCATCGCGGGTCTGGGCTTCGCTGCCATTCGTGATTTCGCCTCCTACGCTAAATACGCTACCCACTCTGTGTTGCACGCAGAGCGGATCTATGGCGAGGGCATTTCACAGAACGGCCGATTTCTGCGGGATTTTCTCTACCAGGGCTTCAATGCGGACGAAGAGGGTAGAGGCGCGCTGGATGGGGTTCTGGCGCACGTCGCCGGCGCCGGTCGTGGCAGCTTCAACTACAGGTTCGCGCAACCCTCGCGGGACTCGCAGCCGACCTCATCGGTGTTTTTTCCAACCGACCTCTTTCCGTTCACTGACCTGCCCGAGACGGATCCGGTAACCGGCGAGCGCGCCGGCCTTCTCGATAACGCGACGGCAGACAAGGTCGTGCCGAAAATCTTCTTTTCCAACACCTCTTACGAGTACTGGGGGCGCGTCGCAGCGCTCATTCATGTGGACGCGGAAGGCCGCCAGGACGTGCCGATCTCTGACAATGTCAGGATCTACCATTTCACCGGGTTGCAGCATTTCACCGGTCCTTTCCCGGCCCGCAAAGGAGACGGTGATCTGCTCGGGCAGCAGGCGGAATCGCCTTTGCCCATCAAGTTTTTCTGGCGAGCGATGATTACCAACATGGACGCGTGGGTGCGCAGCGGCACCGCGCCGCCGCGCAGCAGCTATCCACGCCTCGATAACGGGACACTCGTCCCGTTGCGCAATTACGCGTTTCCTCCAATTGCCGGTGTCAACACGCCAGTGGAGGTGAGTGATGCGGATCGCCTGGATTTCGGGCCACAGTGGCGTCAGGGTATTCTCAGCGTGCAGCCGCCTAAGGTAGGGAAGTCCTTTCCTGCATTGGTTCCTCAGGTCGACGATGACGGCAATGAGCGTGATGGGGTCCGCCTTCCGGAGATCGTAGTACCGTTGGGGACCTATACCGGTTGGAATCTTCGCGATCCCTCTATCGGAGCTCCGCAGCAGCGCGTGGCCTTCGAAGGTTCTTACATCCCGTTCGCCAAAACGGCGAGCGAGCGTCGCGAGGCCCGCGATCCGCGCAAGGCGCTCGATGAGCGCTACGCCGGCCGGGCGGACTATCTCAACCGTTTCGCCCGGGCGCTCGATGATCTCATTGAGCAACACTGGATTCTTCCCGAGGACCGCGCGGCACTCATGGCTCGCGGGCAGGAGGAATGGGATAACGCGACGCGCTGAGGCGCTGGCCGCGCCGCCGCGTCCGGCGGCGGGCGAGGTGCCGGTTGTCAGTTCACCGGTACGGCGTTCGCGAATGTCCCAGGCGAGGTTGCGCTTTGCAGCATCACCGTGGCGCTGTTGGCGTCAGCCACCGCAATGTCTGGATGCCCGTCTCCGTTGAGATCGGCGATTGCAACACTCAGCGGTTGCCCGTAGCCGGCGTAGCTGTTCGCCGCGCCGAACGTGCCGGGGCTGGAGGCGTTCTGCAACAACACTGAGACGGCGCCCGTCGGGCCGGGTCCCAGGCTCGCCACCACCAGATCGGACTTTCCGTCGCCGTCGAGATCGCCAACGGCCACGTCCACGGCGCCCCATGGAGTTGAGTAGGTGGCTGCGGCGAGGAAGCTGCCGGGGTGGGCAGCATCCTGCAGAAGTACGGATACGCCGGGGCTTCCGGTGCCGTCATTTCCGGGCCCGCGGTTGGCGACAATGAGATCGGGCAGGCCGTCACCGTTCACATCGGCGATCCGCACCGCCTGGGGTTGCGCTCCGGCGGGGAAACTGACTGCGGCCTGGAAGGTGCCGGGGCTCGAGCCGTTCTGAAAGAAAAGCGTGACGTTGCCGTTGTTACCGTTGGCGTCATAGGTCGCCGCGACCACATCTGGCAAGCCGTCTCCGTTCAAGTCGCCCACCGCCACGCTGGGAGTGAAGCCGCCCGTGGAGAGATTCAGCGGTGCTGCGAACTGTCCAGGGGTGGAGGCACTCTGGAGCATCACCACGGCGTTGCCGCTGGCGCTGAGATCGGCGAATACCAGATCCGGTTTGCCGTCGCCGTTGATATCGGCGCTCACGACCTGGTTCGGTTGTCCGCCCGTGGCCAGCGTGGTCGCTGCCAGGTATTGACCGGGGTTGGCAGGGTCGTGCAGGAAGATCGAGGCATTACCGCTGCCGAAATTCGAGATCACCAGGTCCTTGGCGCCTGAGCCTGAGCCGCTGAGGTCGAGCACTGCGATGCCTGACGGGTCGGTGCCAGAGATGGGGTAGGTCGCGCCCGGCTGGTAGGTGCCCAAGGCGGAGGGGATTCCAAGATAGACGGCAGCGACTCCGGGGTTGTTGCCGCCCCCTTGATCCACGGTGGTGGCGACAAGCAGGTCCGGCGTGCCATCGCCGTTGACGTCAGCGACCGCGATGGAGTTCGGGACGTAGCCTGGGCCAAGGCCCGGACCGGGACCAGAGACGACAAAGAAGTTGTCATGGTGGTCGCAGCTGGCGAGGCAGGTGAGCAGGGCGGCTCCGCTTGCAATAGCGAAGGCGCGGCGCAGTGCGCCGCGAGCCGGCCGGTTGGGATCCCTGTTTGTTGCGTTCACGTTCGGTGCCCTCTTCGCCGAAGTAAGACCGTAGATGCAGAAAACGTTTTCGAGGCGCTTCGGTTTACGTAAGCTGGCGTTCCGCAGTATTGGCTACATGAGGTGGCGGCATGAGTGAGCATGGGGAAATCGTCTTTTTGTTTGATGTGGACAACACCCTGCTCAATAACGATGCCGTGCAGGAGGATCTCGGCGAGCATCTGGAGCGTGAGTTCGGCCGTGAAAAGCGCGATCAATATTGGGCTATTTTCGAAGCGCTGCGGGTGGAGCTGGGCTATGCCGATTATCTTGGCGCGCTGCAGCGGTATCGGTTGGAGAATCTCGATGATCCGCATTTATTGCGGATGTCTTCATTCCTCATCGACTATCCCTTTGCGACACGGCTTTATCACGGTGCGCTCGCCGCATTGGAGCGCTGCCGCCGTCTGGGTCGGACTGTTATCTTGTCAGATGGGGACGTAGTGTTTCAGCCGCGCAAGATCGAGCGCTCCGGATTGTGGGATGCGGTCGAGGGGCGCGTGCTGATTTATTTGCACAAAGAGAAGATGCTTGACTCAGTGGCGCGCCGCTATCCCGCGCAGCACTACGTCATGGTGGACGACAAGGTGCGGATCCTCGCGGCGTTGAAGCAGTCGTGGGGTGCGAAGGTCACTACCATTTTTCCGCGCCAGGGGCACTACGCGCTCGATGTTGCGGAAGTCTCAAAGTATGTGGCGCCGGATCTCACCCTCGACAGGATTGGAGCGCTCGCGGAGCGCGATCTTTCGGCGCTGTCGGGTTAATCTAGGGGTCTATGTCAGACGCTGAAACGGTTGCCGCCCCCACTACGGCGGCAGGTGTGGTGCACCCTGTCAATTCTCCTGGACAGGTGCTGTTCGCGAGCCTCATTGGCACCACGATCGAGTTTTTCGACTTTTATATCTACGCCACAGCCGCGGTACTGGTATTTCCACACCTGTTTTTCCCGGCTGCGGATCCCACGACGGCCATTCTCCAGTCGTTCGCTACCTTCGCGCTCGCGTTCTTCGCACGACCGGTGGGCTCGGCTCTGTTCGGGCACTTCGGTGATCGCATCGGGCGCAAGGCAACCTTGGTCGCCGCGCTGCTCACCATGGGTCTGTCAACGGTTGCGGTTGGCCTGTTGCCAACTTATTCCTCCATTGGAGTCCTGGCGCCGGCGCTCCTTGCGTTGTTCCGGTTGGGACAGGGTCTGGGTCTCGGGGGCGAATGGGGCGGGGCGGTGCTGCTGGCTACCGAGAATGCGCCGCCGGGTAAGAAGGCGTTGTATGGGATGTTTCCGCAGTTGGGAGCGCCGGTTGGCTTCCTGTGCTCGTCGGGGACTTTTCTGTGGCTGACCACCAGTCTGGACGATGCGCAGTTGTTGTCCTGGGGTTGGCGGGTGCCGTTTCTGGCGAGCGCACTGCTGGTGTTTTTGGGTTTGTATGTGCGGTTGCGTTTGACCGAGACCCCGGCGTTCCAACGGGCAATTGACAACAACGAGCGGGTGCGCGTGCCGATCGCGACGGTAATCGCCAACCATCCTCGCATCCTCATATTGGGGACGCTGGCGTGTACGACGACGTTTGTTCTGTTCTATTTGATGACGGTGTTTTCGCTCAGTTGGGCGACTACAGCGCTCAAGTTTCCGCGCACTGAGTTCCTGATTCTGCAGATGATCGGGGTGCTGTTTTTTGCGATCACCATTCCCTTGTCGGCCGTGCTCGCCGACCGTGGCAGCCGGCGGGGCGTATTGATCGCAGCCACGGTGGCGATCATTGTCTTCGGGTTGGTGCTTGCGCCGCTGTTCGGGTCGGGGACTACGTCTGGGGCGTTGGCGTTCTTGTGCCTCGGGCTTGCTGCCATGGGCTTTACTTACGGGCCCCTTGGTACGGCGTTGGCGGAGTTGTTTCCGACTTCTGTGCGATATACAGGGGCATCACTTACGTTCAACCTTGCCGGCATCGTTGGCGCCTCATTGGCGCCATACCTGGCTACCTATCTCGCCTCGCACTACGGGTTGGCGTACGTGGGGTACTACTTGGCGGGAGTTGGGGCGGTGACGTTGGTGGCGTGGTTGTTGATTCGAGAGCCGTCAGTCGCTGCTTAGGGCGGGTGGGGCGGCGGGCCCGCCGACTGCGGACCCGCCTCACCTGTTAGTTGCCTGGCAGATCGAAGACGATTACCTCAGCGTCCTGACCATCCTGCAGTGTTAGGGTAGTCGTGTCGCTGAGCTTCAGGGCGTCTCCGGCCGCGAGCTTCATCTCATTCGCGGTGATCGACCCTCGCGCTACGTGCACATAGACCCTGCGGCCCGGCTTCACATCCAGGGCTGCCTGTTCGGTGCCGTTGAACAGGCCCGCGTATACACGCGCGTCCTGATGAATCAGAACCGACCCGTCCGCGCGATCGGGCGATGCGATGAGCCGCAACCGTCCGCGTTTCTCCTCACTGCCGAAGCGCTTCTCCTCGTAGCTCGGCTCGATACGCTGCTGATCCGGCTGGATCCAGATCTGCAGGAAGTGCACCTGGTTGCTCGCCGAGGGGTTGAACTCGCTGTGCAGGACACCTTTGCCAGCACTCATCCGCTGCACATCTCCCGGGCGGATGGTCGAGCCGTTGCCCATCGAGTCCTTGTGAGCGAGCTCGCCGGAGAGCACATAGCTGATGATCTCCATGTCGCGATGACCGTGGGTTCCGAATCCCTGGCCCGGTGCCACGCGGTCTTCGTTAATGACTCGCAGCGGTCCGAACTCGATGTGCTCGGGGTCGAAGTAGTCCGCGAACGAAAAGCTGTGGAATGACTTCAGCCACCCGTGGTCGGCGTAGCCTCGGTCGGTACTGCGGCGGATTTCGTTGTTCATGGTGCCTCCTGATGGGTGGCGGCCTGTTTTGTGGTGGGAAGTACAATAAGGTCGAACTATTGAATAAAAAAGCGCAAAATTTGCGATATACCTATCTACTATTTGGATGTTTCTGATGGCATTACCGCTCGCCAAGACCTCGCTCGAGCAGTGGGCCGTGCTGGCGGCTGTGGTGGATCAGGGCGGCTACGTCCAGGCGGCCGCGGCCCTGCACCGTAGTCAGTCGGCTGTGAGTTACGCGGTTGGTCGCCTGCAGGAAGAACTCGATCTGCCGCTGCTGGCGATCGAGGGTCGCAAGGCTGTACTCACGCCCAACGGCCAGACTCTGCTGCAAAGAGCGCGCGGTATTTTGCGCGATATGAATACCCTGGAGCTTCTCGCTCGTAGTCTCAAGCAGGGGTGGGAGCCGCAGCTCACGTTGGTCGTGGATGCCGCGTTTCCACGGGAGCGACTGTTGAAGATTGTCGCGGAGCTGCAGCGGCTTTGTCCTAACACCCAGATGCAGGTTTCCGATGCGGTTCTATCGGGCGCGGAGGAGGCGATCGCCGACGGGCTGGCCGACGTCGTCGTCACTGCGCGTGTTCCCGCGGGGCACTTTGGTGAGTTTCTCGTCGACGTCACCTTTGTTGCGGTCGCGAGCCCTGAGCATGCGCTGTTCTCGGTTGGTCACGACTTGTCGTTCGAGGATCTCACTCGTCACGTGCAGGTTGTGGTGCGCGACTCTGGGGTGAAACATCCTCGCGATGAGGGGTGGCTGGGTGCCGAGCGACGGTGCACTGTGAGTAGCATGGAAGCCTCGCTGGCCACCGTGAAGGCGGGGCTTGCGTACGCGTGGTTGCCTGAGCATGTCGTTGCAGAGTCTTTGCGCAATGGGAGTTTGAAGGTGTTGCCGCTTACGACAGGTCGCGAGCGGCGGGTGCCGCTTCACCTGGTGCTGGTGCAGGGGGACGTCGCGGGGCCAGCGGCGCGTGCGGCGGTGGAGTGTTTTCAGAGGCATGTGCCGGTTTCGGGAGTTGCGCAGCAGGTGGCTGTGCCTTCGAAGGCCTCGAAATCGCCGTCTGGCGAGGTTTGAATGGTAGGCGGGGTGGGTGTCGCCGGGCATCATCACGGCGAGTTGTTTCAGGGTGCTGTGGTGCGCGATGGTGAGGTTGTGCTGTGTTTGATTACGATGCCTGCCCGCGGGGTTGGTAGTACGGCGCGGTATGTGCCGGGTGTGTTAGCTTCGGCCGCGCGGACCCCGGCCGGCCAGGTGTCATCCGCGCATGCTCCTGTGTTGGAAGTACTGCCCGCGTGGAAGACGAAGGCGCAGCGTGCGGCGGCGCTTGCGCTGGCATTTATTGGTGCGCCGGCGGCAGGGCGGCTGGAGCTTAATTGCGCGGTTGCGACAGGGGTGGGGCTCGGTTCGTCCACGTGCGATGTCGTCGCGGCGATTCGGGCGGTTTGCAGTGCTTACGATGTTACGCTGGACTCCGGTGATGTTGCGCGCTTGGCGATTAAGGCTGAGGGCGCTGCCGATCCGATCATGTTCGATGGCGAGATGGTGTTGTTCGCACAGCGTCACGGTCGCGTGCTCGAATCTTTTGCGTCCTGGGTTCCGTGCTATACCGTTCTGAGCATCGATACGGACGAAGGCTCTGAAGGCGTCGACACGTTGAGCTTGCCGTGCCCGGCCTATACCGATTCGGAGCTTGCTGCGTTCGAAAGCCTCGTCGGTCGTGCGCGGGACGCGTTTCAGCAGCGTGACTCACAAGCGATCGCAGCGATCGCGACGGAGAGCGCCGCGTTGAACCAGCGGTTTCTTGCTCTGCGCAACTTTCGCGAGCTCCGCGAGCTGGCGGAGAAGTCTGGCGCGCTTGGAGTGCAAATCTCACATTCGGGAACGCTGGCGGGCATCCTTTTTGACCCCTGCGTTGTCCAACCAAACAGCCTTTTTGCCGCGCAGGTGGCCGACAGGGTGCGCGCGCTGCGACTGCGGCCGCTAGGGCTGTTTACTACCGGAACGGTCGGCGGTTGAAGGGTCACGCGTCGCGCTGTGCGCCGAGCCGAGTCGTGCCGCGTGGCGCTGCGCCGCGCTCTTGGAGGCGACACAACCCATTGACCACCGACACAGTGACCGCCTAGCATGGCGGCAGATGGTTCCTTCATTGGATTAAAAAGGGAATTCGGTGCGGCACTTGGGGCGACTTCGTTCCAAGGCGCCAACGCCGAAGCTGCCCCCGCAACTGTAAGCGACGAGCCCGAAAGGGCTTCCGATCACCATCGTGCCACTGGGAAACCGGGAAGGCGGTGATCTGTCGCGAGCCAGGAGACCTGCCATCGCAGACGTCTTCGTGAACATACCGGACGGGGTGTACCGGTAGGTTTGGTCAACCTCTCAAGGGCCAAACCTCGTTTGCGCTGACGACGTCAACGCAAAGAGGCGCACTTGCAGGTCATTCAAAGTTCGATCAGACGCCGCATCGGTGTCATCTACGTTTTTCTGATTGCCTTTAGTGTGGGTGTCTGGACCTGGGCATTCCTGGCCCTTCGGGGCCAGCCAGTGTTATTCGGGACGGCGATGGTCGCGTACGGCCTCGGACTGCGGCACGCTGTTGATGCGGATCACATCGCCGCGATCGACAACGTGACTCGAAAGCAGATGCAAGAGGGCAAGAAGCCGGTTGCCGTTGGTCTGTTCTTTGCGCTGGGGCATTCCAGCGTCGTGCTGATCGCGTCCGTTGCGGTGGCGTTGACGGCCTCGATGCTCGGCACTCGCTCGTCGACGCTGCGGGAAGTTGGTGCCACGGTCGGTACTATGGTCTCGTTCTGTTTCCTGTGGCTGATTGCTATTGTCAATCTGGTAACGCTGCGCGGTATCTGGGCGGCTTTTCGGCGCGTAAGACAAACAGGGGTTTATCAGCCCGATGACCTCGACACACTGCTGGTGAAGGGAGGTTTTGCCGCGCGCTTCTTCCGGCCCTTATTCGGTCTGATGCGTCACAGCTGGCAGATGTTTCCCCTGGGTTTCCTCTTCGGCCTGGGGTTCGAGACGGCGACCGAGGTGATGTTGCTCGGCATGTCGGCGGAGCAGGCGTCCCACGGCGCATCGCTCTCGTCGATACTCCTCTTTCCCGCCTTGTTCGCCGCGGGCATGACTCTTGTCGACACCACCGACGGCGCGCTCATGATGGGGGCGTATGGCTGGGCCTTCATCAAGCCCATCCGTAAGCTGTACTACAACATCATCGTGACTTTGACTTCGGCGGCCGTAGCGTTTCTGGTCGGGGGCGTCGAGGCCCTGGGCCTGATCAACAATCACCTCGGTCTGACCGGCGTTTTCTGGGACGGTGTCGCGAGTCTCAACAGCCACTTCGGGGTACTGGGGTACGCCGTCATTGCGTTGTTCGTTTTGTGCTGGGGAGGCTCGGTGTTGGTCTATCGTCTGCGTCGGTTCGATGAGATTGGGGTTGAGGCCTTCGAATCAAATACGAGTCCATGATCCAGCCTTTCCGCGCTCGCGCCTCTGAGCGTGCGCGCTGAATCTGGGCCCCGACCTCGCGTACCTTGCCACTGAGCAGAATTTCATCCGGCATGCCGAGGTAGGCACCCCAGTAAATCTGCGCTTCCGGGTCCTCGAGCTGAGTGAAGGCGCAATGGGCATCGAGCAGGACCAACGAGTCCGGCGCCGCTTCTCCCCGTTGGAGCGATGCGGCGAACCGGCGGCCTGTAGTGAGCAGCACTGGCTCGGCGATCTGATTCAGTGCAATCCGGTGCCGGGCGGCGAGTACCTGAGCGCTGCTGATGCCAGGAATGACTTCGTACTCGAACGGTACGCTGCTGTGTTCGCGCACAGTGGCGATGATCCGCAGAATACTGTCATACAGCGATGGATCGCCCCAGACAAGGAAGGCGCCACATTCACCATCGGCAAGCTCTTTGCGGAGCATTTGTTCGTAAAGCGCTGCACGCTCTGCATGCCATGCGGCGACCGAACCATGGTAGTCGTCACTGCGCGTATCGCGCCCTGGCATTTCGTACTCGACGATCCGATAGGTGCCGGCCGTGAGATAGGTATCGCACAGCTGCTTGCGGACCTGGCCCAGCTCCGCCTTTTCGGGTCCCTTGTCGGAAATGAAGATGACCTGCGCGGTACGCAGCGCGTTGACCGCCTGAATCGTGATGTGTTCCGGGTTTCCCGTGCCGATCCCCACGATGATTATCCTGCGCATGGGGCCTCTGCGTTCGTGATGGTGTCCGCTGCGAGGGCGAGCAGATCGTTGCGCACCCGCACGATTTCTCCAACGACCACGATCGCGGGTCCCTGAATGCCTGACGTCATTGCCGCGTCAGTGAGGTCGGACAGGATGGAAGTGACTACTCGCTGAGTAGCAGAGGTTGCGGCGCTGATGATGGCTGCAGGTGTCGATGAGTGCATGCCGCCCTCGAGCAACGCGCCGCAAATAGCGTCGAGGTTATTGAGTCCCATGTAAAACACGATCGGGGCGCCTGTCTGGGCGAGCAGGCTCCAGGTCCGCGCGTTGGTTGGAAGCGCATGACCGGTTGTGAAGACGATCGCTTGATTGATGCCACGCATGGTGGCGGGAATGCCCGCAGCAGCCAGGGCGGCCAGACCCGATGTAATTCCAGGTATGAGACGATAGTTAATCCCAGCCTGTACGAGTGCGACGGCCTCTTCGCCGCCGCGACCGAAGACGAATGGGTCGCCTCCTTTGAGGCGCAGTACGCGGTGGCGGTCCTTCGCGAGTGCGATGAGTGTTTGTGTGATATCGGCTTGTGCAGCCGATGGCCGGCCGCCACGCTTGCCGACGCAAAGGCGTTGGGCATCGACGCGCGCGAGTGAGAGCACACGCTCATCTATGAGCGCATCGTGTACGACAATGTCAGCCTGAAGGAGCGCCGCCAAGGCATCGAGCGTGAGCAGCCCGGGATCTCCAGGCCCGGCACCCGTGAGCCAGACTTCCCCAGGTTCAAACCTCGGAAACTGCCCGCGCAGCAGCTCGAGCGCCGCGAGTCGCTCGTCGCGCGCGTCAACCGGCATCTCGGCCTCGAAACCGCCGTTGATATCCGGTGGAATACAGTGCGCTCTCGGTGAACTGCTCTGACTCCAGTGCTCGGCCGACGAGGATCAATACTGTACGCTCCATTGGAGCTGCCCGATGTTGGTCGAGAATGGTGGCCAGCGTCCCTTTGATGACTCGCGCGTCTGGCCAACTTACGCGCATCACGAGTGCGATCGGACAGTCCACGCCGTAGTGAGGCGAGAGCTCCGCAACGATGGAGTCGAGCGACTGGATGGCAAGGTGAATTGCGAGTGTCGCACCTGTTGCGGCAAATGCTGCTAGTCGCTCTTTCTCCGGCATGGGCGAGGCGCGTCCCGATACACGTGTCAGCACGAGACTTTGTGCAACGCCAGGGACGGTGAGCTCGCGCTCGAGATCCGCGGCCGCAGCAGCAAATGCCGGTACGCCGGGCGTCAACGTGTATGGGATCTGCAGCCGGCGAAGTCTTCGTAGCTGCTCAGCGAGCGCGCTGAAGACGGAGAGATCGCCCGAATGTAAGCGCGCAACATCCTCGTTTGCCTCGTGCGCACGCAGGCATTGCGCTTCGATTTCCTCGAGATCCATCGACGCGGTGTCGATGATACGGGCACCGGGCGGACAAAAACTCAACAGCTCGGTGGGCACAATCGAGCCCGCATACAGACAGACCGGGCAGCGGGAGATGAGGTTGCGGCCACGGACCGTGATGAGGTCGGCAGCCCCCGGGCCTGCGCCGATGAAATGAATGGTCACTGCCGTGCTCCGGTTTTTTCCCAGACCCATTGTGTGATCGGCATCGCGGGGCGCCATGCCGAGAATTGGTCTGAGCCTTGAATGGGCGCCGCGCGGCTGACGGACAATCGGGTCAGCGTGCCGCCGCAGCGTTGGTAGCAGTCAATGAGCGCGGCCTCGGACTCGAGACTCACTGCGTTAATGACCAGGCGACCACCGGTCTTCAGAGTGCACTGCGCGGAATCAATGATGCCAGGGGTCGTCACCCCGCCCCCAACAAACACCGCGTCTGGCGCGCACGCGCCTGTGAGCACCTGCGGTGCCTCTCCGACCGCGATCTGTAAATTCGTGACCCCGAAGGTGTTCGCGTTGCGACCGATACGCGCGGCACGATCCTCACGGCATTCGAAGGCGGTGGCCGAGAGCGTCGGGTCGCAGAGCAGCCATTCAATCGCCACTGAGCCCGAGCCCGCCCCGATGTCCCAAAGATGCGCACCCTGGCGTGGCGCCAGTGCGGAGACGGTCAGCGCACGAATCTCACGTTTGGTGATCTGCCCGTCATGCTCGAACCAATCGTCGGGTACGCCAGCGGCGCGCGGCAGAACTCTGGCGCCGGGGGAGTCGAGAACCTCGATCGCGATGGTGTTGAGTGGCGAGATGTCGTCCAACCCGAATTCGCCGGCTGTCGTCGTGCGAACGCGCTCGCGGGCGCCACCCATAGCTTCGAGTACGTGCATACGAGAGCCGGCGAAGCCGAGCACCACCAGAAGTGCGGCTACCTCGGTAGGCGTATCGCTGCCTGCGCTTAGCGCCAGGAGGCGAGCACCGGGTTGCAGGTGGCGTCGAATCTGGGTGATCGGCCGCCCACAGAACGAAATGAGGGTTGTTTGCTGCAACGGCCACAGGAGTCGGGCCGCGGCCAAACTGAACGCGGAGATTCCGGGGATTGTGACCGTCTCTGCCGGGTCCAGATGAGGTGCGAGCGAACTGGCTGCGCCGTACTGGAACGGATCGCCAGAAGCGAGCATGCACACGGCTCGCCCCCGATGCGCAAGAAGGTCCGCGAACGTGGGATCGAAGGGCGTGCGCCAGGGTTTTGCCGTGCCTCGAATCAAACTCGCTACCAGCTTGAGGTGTCGCGGTGCTCCGAAGACATATTCCGCCGACTGAATGAGCGTCCGCGCGGCACCGCTCAAATGGTCGGTGCCGTCTTCGCCGACGCCGATGATGGACAACCAGGGTGTCGTTGTTGCAGGCTGAGTCATGGAATCACACAACGACTCGCGACGGCACGTTCTCATTCTCGGTGGTACCACCGAAGGGCGGATGCTTGCCGAGCGGTTGGCACAGTTTTCGGATCTTAGAGTCACGGTCTCGCTCGCCGGTAGCACTAAAGTCCCGATCTTGCAGCCGGTGCCTACGCGTTTTGGTGGCTTCGGTGGAGTTGAGGGCCTCACCGCGTATCTTCGATCTGAGCGCGTCAGCTGGTTGATTGTGGCAACGCATCCGTTCGCCAGCGCGATTGCGAACAACGCGCTGGAAGCCGCGGCGCGCGCAGCGGTATCGGTGCTTGTCATCCGCCGACCTCCGTGGGTTGCTGGCGCAGATGATCACTGGACGGAAGCCGGTAGCGCGGATGAAGCGGTCGGCGCGCTCGGCGGCGCCGCGCGCCGAGTGTTTGTCACGATTGGTCGTCAGCAGCTTGCCGCGCTGTCCCGCTCGCCTCAACATCACTATGTGATCCGAACAGTAGATCCACCGGATCCGCCTTTGAGTTTGCCGCATGCGCGTTACGTGCTGGCGCGCGGGCCTTTTGCTGAACAGGATGAGTTCGACTTTATGCGGAAACATGCCATTGAGATGCTGCTCGCAAAGAACAGTGGCGGCGATGCGACTTCTGCGAAGTTGGCCGCGGCACGCCGTCTGAACATCCCGGTCGTGTTGATTCGTAGGCCTGCTGAAGCGCTCGGTGAGTGCGTCCATGACGTTGATAGCGCTGTGCGTCATCTGGTTGCCGAGCTTGGGCTGGTAAGCGAGCGTGGCGTGTAAATCAGGGGCGCGGATCCGCTGCGTTCGATGAGGCGTGTGTGTGCGGAACCGATGATGATGCAGGTCGACATGTCCGCAGCGTTGCAATCGACATTCGCCAGAGTCGTAACCTGTATGCTCTCTGTGGGGCGGGTCACGGCCCGTCCTAAGATGACCGGCGTGCGCGCGGCGTCCAAATGTTCTGCCAGCAGTGTGAGCGCGCGTGACAGTTGCCAGGGTCGGTGGCGAGAGATCGGGTTGTATAGCGCAATCACGAACCCGGCGGTGGCGACCGCGCGCAGACGGGCTTCGATGACATCCCAGGGTTTCAGGTTGTCCGACAGTGAGATCGCGCAGAAGTCGTGTCCTAGTGGCGCACCAACGCGCGCGGCGACTGCGAGCATCGCGGTAACGCCGGGCAGGACTTCGACGTCCAACTCGCGCCATTGTGCTGGGCCACGCTCTAGTGCTTCACATACCGCCGCCGCCATTCCATACACACCCGGGTCGCCCCCGGAGACGATGACGGCATGCAGACCCGCAGCGGCATCCAGGAGCGCGGCTTCTGCGCGTGCGAGTTCCTCGCGATTGTCAGATGCCTGGCGACGTTGTCCGACACGTTCCGGCACGCGTGCGAGGTAGGGGGCATAGCCGTATAGCACATCGGCTGATTCCAAGGCCCGCGTGACATCGGGTGTTTGTTGTCCGTAGCCGCCGGGACCGAGGCCGACGACGGTCAGCTTTCCCGCCGTCATGCTGCGCATGCCACGTGTGTACTCCAGGGCGTCCCGACGAGGACGATTGCAAAGTAGGGCGCCCGATCATCGGTCTTGTGCGTCAATGGCACGATCTGCTGTTGTTCCATCGATGCGCGTTCGACGTATACGGCGTCCGCAACACGCCGCGCGTCGATCAGTGCGCGACGGATCTTGGCGAGGTTGCGTCCCACCTTCATGACAACGGCAGCTTCGCCTAGAGCGAGCCGTCGCGTCAGCTCGGCTTGTGGCAATGAGCCTGGAATGATCGACAGAACGTCATCGCCGCGAACGAGAGGGATGCCGGCCGCAGACCAGCATGCCGACATTGCTGTGACGCCCGGTATCACCTCGAGCTGGAATTTTCCAAACAGCCTCTTGTGAATATGCATGTAGGACCCGAAGAACAGCGGGTCGCCTTCGGAGAGCACGGCAACTGTCCGTTGCGCCTGGAGGTGTGTGGCAAGCGATGTGGCGGCCGTATCGAAGAAGTCGGTGATGGCGTTTTGATAGGCCGGCGAGCTGACGGGATGTTCCGTCGTCACGGGATAGAGCAATGGAACCTCGATGGCATCGCGGGCGAGGAACTGGGCTGCCGAGGCTCGCGCGCGACTCGGATTGCCGGCCTTTGCAAAGTAAGCAACGACCTGTGCGCGCTCGAGGGCGCGCACTGCCTTGAGTGTGAGCAGCTCGGGATCGCCCGGCCCCACGCCAACGCCGATCAATCGCGAGCTCATGATTCACGCCTCGCCAACGCGTTGACGGCCGCCGCGACTATGGCACTGCCGCCTAGTCGCCCGCGGACAGTGAGGAACGGAATGCCACGGGAATCGCGTATTAACTCGTCTTTGGACTCGGCGGCTCCGACGAAGCCGACCGGGATGCCTAGGATCGCAGCAGGCCGCGGAGCACCTGCGTCGATCAACTCGAGCAAACGGAACAGTGCGGTGGGTGCATTACCGATCGCAACGATCGCTCCCGCTAGCGACTCTATCCAGAGGTCGACGGCTGCGGCAGAGCGCGTCGTTCCCAGTTGAGCCGCACGTTCAGGAACAGTGGAGTCGGACAAGGTGCAAATAGTGCGGTTGTCTCGCGGCAATCGGCTCCGGGTGATGCCTCGGGCCACCATCTCGGCATCGCATAAGATTGGAGCGCCGCTCAACAGTGCCGCTCGGGCGGCAGTCGCTAGATTCGGGTGCATGACGATGTGCCGCGTGAGATCAACCATGCCGCAGGCGTGGATCATGCGCACCACAATATCCACCGAGTCTGGTGCGAACGCGGAGAGATCTGCCTCCGACCGAATGATGGCGAAGGAGCGCGCATAAATTGCATTGCCGTCGCGTAGGTATTCTAAGTTAGTGCTCAAGTTGCACTCATGTGTTCGAGATCATTAATCCAGGCGGCGATGTCTGTGTAGCGTGTCGGTTCGCCATCTGCGCGGCCGTTGAGAATCAGGCGATCCGGGCCCGCGAACGTGATGGCCGCCGGGTGCGGGTACGCGCATCCCTTGGTGCACCCGGATAGATGAATGATGGATGTTGGTCCCACGATCCCGCCTGCGGCAGCCGCGATCTTGGGTGCCCAGTTTCGTGTCGAGAGGCGCGCCGAGCTGCAGGCAGGTGCACCAGCGCAGGTGAGTATGTAACGGCGCGAGTCGCGAGGATTGCCAATCAGTCCAAGACTGTCCGCTAGTCTCATCAGCTCCTGATCTGCTGCGGGCTCGAGTCCTATTGCCAGCAGCGTACGGTCGGGTGTGGGACGCAACGCCTGTGCGCCGTGACGCGCAGCCTGCATGGCAAAGGACTTCAGAGTCTCGGCGCGCGCATAGCCGAATGCGGGCGCAAAGCCGCGTGCGACGCGGCCATCCGGTAGTAAATGGGCGCCGAGGTATTCGGGCGCTTCACGGCGCGCCGGCGCTGTTCCCGACGAAAGTCTGAGGGTATGCGCGAGCTGGATGTGCGTTTGATCGTTCGAAAGGTCCGATGCGCGTGCTGTCGGGCCCCGTTCCGCAATGCTTTCAAGGAGTCCGAATAGTGCGGAAACGGCGTCGGTAGCTGCGATCCAGCCCAGGGGTAGGGCGTGTGTTGCGTTACCGCTGATCGCTATGTGCACTTGGGCGTCATCACGCACGAACAAACGAACATCCGCGGAGAGTTGGTCGAGATTCAACTGGGAGCCCGCGTAGTCGAGTAGAACCGATACTTTCGGCGCGAGCGGACGAGTCGGTGTCCAACGCCGCAGCGCCGGGAGCGCGTCGCGCAGCAACGCGCTGGCAGCTTGGGCGGCGCTTTCTGCGCGTTCCCATGCTAGCGAAGGTGCTGTTAAGAACGGCGGGTTTTCCTGGATTTCGATGCCCAGCAGATCGACCGCATTCGCGAAGGCAGGGCCGGGAGGCAGACCACGGATCTGCAGGCTCCCTCGCTGTGTGATTTCCATGACGCCGTTGCCCAGGCGGGCACTCAGGTCGCACAGGTCAGTGAATGAGGCTATCGGGATCGCCTCGTGAGGTGTCCAACGCGCAAGACTCCCGTCGCCGCTCGCTAGCGGCCGACTTACTCCTGGGCAGATCCCGCGGCGCTGTAGGGTCATGGAGCCTCACCGCTCCAATTCGCCGGCGGCACGCGTGCGATCAGTCCCCGCTTGAGTGCCTCGGGTCGTCCGCGCCACGGCAGCAGGCCGTCGGTGGACAGTGAGAGCAGGCGTGCGCCTTCGATAAGAGCGGTCGCGCCTTCTGCGGACGCTTCCAAATTGCCGAATACGTAAGTCCAGGCGCCCTCGCGGCGCATCGCCGCGCTGAGACCTCGATTGCAGTTGGCCAGGCAGCGCACCGACTGAATCCGCACTTGCGGCGCGCCGCCGCCCAGTACCGCCGCGGTGAGCTGTAGCAGTGTGTCGCCAAGCGCTGGCGCACCCGATGGCTCTCCGGCCGGACGGCACGTAGTGCAGATCAATATTGTCGTAGTGTCAGCGGACACCGAATGCTCCCGCGCGAATGCTTGCTCAAACGGTGCTTGGGCGGATCGGCCAACGCCGAACCGCACGCAGCCGAGCGGGATTGGGGCTCGACCGTCGCCGGGGCACCCCGCCCGGCACGCGACAAATCACTAGCGAGATGGCAGGTTTCCTGGCTTGCGGGTCGTAGCGTTCTGCCCCCTTCCCAAGTCGGTACTGACTCAGTGGTATCTGGGCATTCGCTCGCCGCTTACAGTTGCGGGGGCAGCCGTGGCATAGGAGCAAAGACTGCTCCGCACCACATTCCCTTTTTGCTCTCTCAACAGGGAGAGGCCATCACGGGCAGAAGTAAACGCTCGCGGCATGGCCTTGTCAACGCTAAGCACATATTGCGCCGCTCAGTGATCGCGGCTTACCCTACGCCCGTTCGGGTGCCCAGACGCCTGCCAGGCGTCGGGTGAAACGGGAAGCCGGTGCGAGTCACGCGACTCCATTCCGGCACTGCCCCCGCAACGGTAAGCGAAATCTAAGGCGGCCATCCTCTGTCACTGCGCCATCGGGCGTGGGAAGACTACCGCCGGAAAGCCCAAAGGCGTTCGCGAGTCCGGAGACCGGCCCGAGCAGACGTGGTGTATTCATTCGCGGTGGGCGAATCGGGCCGTCGGTGTGGGCGTGCGTCAGTTGCCGCATCTCATCCCTTTTTTGCCTCCACGCGGACTTTGGAGGCTGGTTGATGTCCGACTCAAAACCGCAAGACGCTGACTACGCGCAGCGCATGCAGCGTCGCAAGACGATTCAGGATCGGCGCATGGCGGAAACGGTGACCGACCGCGGACTCGTCATCGTGCACACCGGAGCGGGCAAGGGTAAAACCACTGCTGCCCTGGGGATGGTGTTACGCAGCCTCGGACACGGCTTCAAAGTCGCCATCGTTCAGTTCATCAAGGGTGCATGGGAGCCGGCGGAGAAGCGCGCCTTCGAGCCCTGGGGCGAGCAGTTGCATTTTCATGCAACCGGCGAAGGCTTCTCCTGGGAAACCCAGGACAGAGCGCGCGACCGGGAAGTTGCCCAGGCGGGTTGGGTCGTCGCCCTTCGATATCTGGCGGATCCGCAGTTCAAGCTCGTGCTGCTGGATGAAGTCAATGTCGCACTGAAGAAGGGGAGCCTCTCGATCGAGCAGGTGTTGGATGGTGTCAATCAGCGTCCGGCGCTAACCCACGTCGTGCTAACAGGCCGCAACGCTCCGGATGCATTGATCGAGCGCGCGGATCTGGTTACTGAAATGACCCTGGTCAAACACCCGCTGAAACTGCAGCACATTCGGGCGCAGGCGGGTATCGAGTTCTGAAGGCGCCGATGCCAACATCAGCTGCCCGCATCAGACTTCTCATCGCGCACGCCTCGGCCGACAAGCCGGCGTCGTGGGGCGACTGGCTGGCGCTGCGCGCCACAAGCGTGAACGCCCGGCGCATTGCCCTGCAGGTCGTTATGCGCCCGGATTGCGATGCTGAGGCGGTGGGTGTCGGTTTCGGGGAGCGTTTGCGTTGGTTCAGTCCGGTAGACGATTTACATGCACGGCGGTTGATCATCGACTACGCCGACCAGGTGTTGCAGTCAGGATGGGTTGAGGTCCCCGAGCCGCTGCGCGCGCTGTTGCGTGGCGCGAGCGAGCCGGTAGGAGCGCAAGTCGGTGCGGTCGGCAGCGGAATTGTTTTGTTGTCGCATGCGGAGACGGACCTGTTGGTGCTGGAGCGAGTAAAGGCGTTGCTGCCGGAAGGCTTTCCGACGGTGACGGGTTGCTCGCTGCTTGGGATTACGCGCACCGACGAGTTGCTACAGCGCGTCGGAACCCTGTCGGCGGACACTGCTGTCATCGTGCGCGTCCACGGTACGAGCCATTCAGTCCCTGGTCTCCAAGGGATGCGGGATGCGGCAAACCAGGGTGGATGGAAGCTGGTGTCGATCTCCGGCGTTGATGCTAGTGCAGAGAGTCTGACGCGAAGTGCAGACGTGAGCGCTGCTTTCACCGAACGGCTGGCGCGATATTTCCTGGAGGGCGGTCCTGCGAACGTTGCCCAGGCACTACGATATACCGCGGCGGTGTTGTTAGCAGTGAATGTGTCGCATGAGCTTCCGGCGAGCATGCCGGCACACGGGCTGTATCACCCCGATCTTCTGATTACTACACCCGAGGAGTGGGCCGCGCACCGCGACCCTCAACAGCGCGAGGCATGGGTGATCTTCTATCGCGCGCACGTGCTCAGCGGGAATCTGGAATTCGTCGATCGCATCATTCGTGCGCTGCAAGCGCGGCACCTCAATGCACTTGGTGTCTTCACCAGCTCGCTGCGTGAGCGCGACGGCGAAGGAGTGCCTCATGCGTTGCGTTTGTTGTCGAGCCCGTCGGATATCTTCGTTAGCACGATCGGCTTTCCTGTGTTCACGCTAACTTCATTGGCGGCCCCCAGTGCGGCAACGCGTCCGTCGCCGTTCGAGTTGCTTGGCCGTCCGCTGCTGCAGGGTATCTGCTGCGGTACACCGCGTGCCGAATGGCGGAATTCGAAACGCGGTCTGTCCTCGAGTGAAGCGGCCATGAACGTGGCGCTTCCGGAATGCGACGGCCGGGTGGGCGGGCCGCCAGTCTCATTCAAGGAGGAGCATCGCTATGTGCCAGACCGCGAACGTATCGAACGTTTCGCGGATCTCACGCTTAGGATGGTAGAGCTCCAGTCCATCCCCAATGCCGAAAAACGGGTCGCTGTCGTACTCAATAACGTCGGCGGTAGAGCTGAGCGGATCGGCAACGCGGTAGGGCTCGATGCTCCCGCTTCGGTGTTGCGCCTGCTGGCTGCGTTGCGCGACGCTGGATATGTTGTCGGCGAGCTGCCGCCGTCAGCAGATGCTTTGATGGATCGGCTCCTGGCGCGCGGCTCGTATGATGACGCGCATCCCTTAGACATGGGTGCAGCGTGGGCTATGCCACGTGCTCGCTACGCACATTGGTTCCGCGCTCAATCGCCGGGCTTTCGCGAATCGATGGTCCGCCAATGGGGTGAGCCTCAGGATCACGGGCAAACGCATGCGCCGCCGCTTTGGCACGCATCGAAAGAGTCGGCACGTCCGAAGACGCTGTTGATGCTCGGCGAGCCTCACTCGACCGAGGACTGCTACCTGTATTCAGGACTACAGTTCGGCAACGTGCTGCTCAGCGTGCAACCCCCTCGTGCATACGGCATGGATGCAAGCGCTATGTATCACGCGCTTGATGTGCCGCCCACTCACCATTACACGGCCTTCTATCGCTGGCTTGCGGACCAATGGGGCGCGCATGCAGTAGTACACATGGGTGCGCACGGTACGCTCGAATGGTTGCCCGGTAAGAGCATGGCTCTATCAGCGGATTGCGCGCCCGATGTGTTACTCGGCGATTTGCCGCTGATTTACCCGTTCGTTGTCAATAATCCGGGTGAGGGCGCGCAGGCCAAACGTCGTACTCACGCGGTCATCATCGACCACCTGACACCGCCGATGGTCGAGGCGGGTTTTTACGGCGCGCTATCTAGTCTCGCGCGCCTCGTCGAAGAGTACTACCGCGCCGAGGTGCTCGACGTTGCCAAACTCCCTGTGTTGCGACAACAGATCTGGGAGCTGGTGCGCACAGCAAATCTGGAAGAGGACCTGCGACAGTTACGTCTCGAGCGGCATGGTGATCACGCCCACGGCTGGGATGATCGTCTGACAGATGCTGGCATTCCACGCGCGCTCGATCAGCTTTCGGGCAAGGGTTTTGCGCATTTGCTCGAAGATCTGGATGCCTATCTCTGCGATCTCGGTCGCGCGCAGATCCGCGGTGGGTTGCACATCCTCGGTGAAGCGCCGAGCGGCGCAGGTCTAATCGAGTTGCTGCGTACCGTTACGCAGAGTCCGAACGGACCGGTGCATGCGCTTCCTCGCGCGCTTGCGGATTGCATTGGCCTTGATCTGGCTTCGCTGGATGCGGCGACCGGGTTGTGGCAGTCACCGCGTCCGTCCTCGCTCAAACTTGCGAGTACAACCGCTGTAACCGTTGCGGAGGTACGGAATGCCGTGAACGCGCTTTGCGTCCGGCTGCTCGAGGACTTGGCGCGACATAGGTTCGACGAGTCAGTCATCGATGGAGCGCTTGAACGACATCTCGGTGATGCAGGCGCGACTGGGCGAGGTTCTTTGATCGAAGTGTTGCGCTTCGTCTGCTCGAATCTTGTTCCTAACCTTGAACGCACATCGGATGAGATTCGCAACATTCTCGCGGCGCTCGAAGGGCGGTACGTTGCTGCAGGCCCTGCAGGATCGCCCCAACGAGGCATGGCGCATGTTCTACCCACAGGCCGGAACTTCTACACCGTCGATCCGCGTGCGCTACCGACGCAGGCTGCATGGAGCGTCGGTCGAGCTGTCGCGGAGCAAACGATCGCCCACTATCACGCTGAACATGGGACGTATCCGGAAGGAATCGCGTTGAGCATCTGGGGCACGCCGACGATGCGTACGGGCGGTGATGACTTTGCGCAGGCACTCGCGCTGATCGGCGTGCAGCCTTGCTGGGAGGCGCAGAGTCGCCGGACACTTGGTATTGAGGTGATTCCGTTGCAGGAGCTGGGTCGCCCGCGCATAGATGTGACGTTACGTGTCAGCGGGTTCTTCCGAGATGCTTTCGCTTCTCTAATACATCTTTTCGATGAAGCGGTGCGTACGGTTGCACGCCTCGATGAGCCGGCGGAGCTGAACTTCGTGCGCAAGCATTGGCTTGGCGACACGCAAATATTGGAGGGCAAAGTCCTTCCTGACACCGGAACGGACGCTGCCACGCTAGCGGGGTACCGTGTGTTTGGGTCTAGGCCAGGTGCATATGGCGCAGCGCTCATGGAAGTACTCGAGGCCGGCGCTTGGAACACACGGGGTGACCTCGCGGATGCAGCCGTTCGGGCGGGCTCTTGGGTTTACGGACGTGACACGGCAGAGGCATTCGAGTCTCCTGAGTTGTTACGGCGTCAGCTCGCGCGGACTGATCTGGTCCTGCATACGTTGGATTCCGCAACGGAGGATCTGTTCAGCTCCAGTGAGGTGTTCGAATTTCAGGGCGGCCTCATTGCGGCCGTCACGGCTGAAACCTCGCGCCACCCGAGCGCCTACATCGCTGACACCTCACTGCCCGAAAAGCCAGCGATTCGTACACTCGGGCTCGAGGCATCGCGCATCTTGCGAGCGCGTGTGCTCAATCCACGGTGGCACGAGGCCATGCGCGCGCACGGCTACCGTGGCGCTGCCGAAATGGCGGCTACGGTCGATGCGATTTTCGGCTTCAGTGCTACCGCGGACATTGTTACGGATGCGATGTTTGAGCGGATTGCGCAGACCTTTACTACTGGTGACAACCGCGAGTTCCTGGATCAATACAACGTCTGGGCCCTGCATGCGATCGCCGAACGTCTGCTCGAGGCACAGCAGCGCGGTTTGTGGGACGCGAGCCCGCGGGCGCTCGAGTCGCTTCAGGCCGCGCTCCTCGCAAGCGAAGAAATCATGGAATCCAACACCGAGCAGGTTCAATGAGACACCTTTTTCCGTTCTCCGCCATCGTCGGTCAGGATGATCTGAAGCTCGCGCTGCTTTTGATCGCTGTCGATCCGTCCATTGGCGGTGTGTTGATCAGCGGTGAGCGCGGTACGGCAAAGAGCACGGCAGCACGGGCGCTCGCGAATCTTCTTCCGGCGCGGGCCGACGGTCACGCAGCGCCGTTCGTCGAGCTGCCGCTTGGTGCTACCGAGGATCGCGTAGTCGGTGCACTTGACGTGGCGCAAGCGTTGCGGGAGGGGCGGGCGCAATTGCGTTCCGGCTTGCTGGCGAAGGCGAATGGCGGTGTGTTGTATGTGGATGAAGTGAATCTGCTCGCGGACCATCTGGTCGATCTGTTGCTCGATGCCGCAGCGGCCGGTGCAGTAACTGTGGAGCGCGATGGGCTGTCCGCAACGCAGGAGGCGGGCTTCGTGCTCGTGGGGACGATGAATCCGGAAGAGGGCGAGCTGCGGCCGCAGTTCTTGGACCGCTTCGGGCTTTTTGTTCAAATGCGGGGACTCGCAACTGTGTCGGAGCGTGTTGCCGCCGTTCAACAGCGACTTGCTTTCGATCGTGCGCCCGCGGATTTTCTGAATGACGCCGCCGCCGCGGAGCTGCGGCTACGAGATTTAATTTCCGCGGCGCGCTCACGCCTCACAGGCGTTCGACACACCGAAGCTGACCTCGTCCTGATTGCGGAGCTCTCCCTTCAGCATCAGGTCGATGGCATTCGCGGTGATCTGGCAACTATCAAGGGCTCACGGGCGCTTGCGGCGTTGGAAGGTGGTGATGCGGTTAGTGGCGATGATATTCGCAGGGTGATCGCGTTCTCGGTGCCGCATCGACTGTCAAAGCGACGCAGTCGTTTGGCGGGCCGCCCGGCGGGGGCGTCCGCGCCGGGGTCTACGCTGGCGCCAGGGGCTGCGTCGGCGCCAGGTTTCGCGTCAGTGCCAGCGTCCGCACTGGCGCCAAGCGTTGCATCGTCGCTAGGTTCCGCGTCGGCGTTAGGTTCTGCGTTGACGCCAAGTTTCGCGTCAGCGCCAGGTTCGGTATCAGCGTCAGGATCCGCGTCGGCGCCGGGGTCTGCGTCGGCGCCGGGGTCTGCGTCGGCGCCGGGGTCTGCGTCGGCGCCAGGGTCCGCGTCGGCGCCAGGATCTGCGTCAGCGCCAGGATCTGCGTCAGCGTTAGGGTCCGCGTCAGTGCCAGGGTCCACAACGACGCCGAATTCCAGTGTGTCCGCCCGAAGCACCTCCTTGAACAACTGTGGTATGCACCGCGCTGCGCGACACGTCCCACGCCCAGCGGTTGTCCCTGCGGATGTCTCTATACAAACAGACATCGTTGATGCCAAGGCTTCCGGACGACGCCAAGCGGCTAGCGTCGGTCAACAACGAGTTGTCGGCACCGGTGCATTCGACGGTACTGGAACGTTGGCGGTGAGAGCGTCACTCGGTGCTGCGGCGGCGCGCGGCGCCCGTTTGGGCCGCGGAGGCGTGTCGCTTGAGCTGGCAGACCTGAAGCAACACGAGCGACGTGGCCAAGGCCGCAGCCACATCCTGTTTCTTGTGGACGCGAGTGGCTCCATGGGCGTGGAGCAGCGACTAAGGCTCGCAACCGCGGTACTCGCCGGCTTGCTGAAGTCGAGTTACGAGCAGCGCGACGAGGTAGGCATGATGGTCTTTCGTGGCCACGGCACCGACGTGGTTCTGCCTTTCACTCGCGACGTCGATCAGGTAGAGGTGGCGTTGCAAGATGTGCCAACTGGTGGGCGCACGCCGCTCGCGCTTGCATTGCGTGACGCGGCGCGACTCCTCGAAACACGTTCGCCTTCATTACTGGTGCTTTTCACGGACGGTCGAGCGAACGTCCCACTCGGTGACAGTGATCCGTGGCAGGACGCGCTCGGCGCATGTGAGGTGTTGCGCGACTCCTGCGCGGGCGCACTGGTGATCGACTGTGAGACCGGTCCGATCTTTCTTGGCCGGGCACGAGAGCTTGCGCAGGCTCTCGATGCGCAGTGTGTCCCGTTGGACGCGGCGGATACAGGCGACCTGGTACTACGCGTCCAGAGTCGACTTGCGCGACCGTGAGCGCACTCTTGGCTTTGCTTGTTGATCGATGCTTCGGAGAGCCGCGAGTATCGTTTCATCCCGTCGTCTGGATGGGAAACTATCTGCGTACGGTCGGAGCGCGCCTGCCCGAGCGCCGACCGGCTGTCGCATTTGTATTGGGAGCAGTGTATTGGCTCGCAGGTGCCTTACTCGTGGGGGCTATCGCTCTCGGGTGCCAGGTGTTGCTGCGGCCGCTCCCCGGGTGGCTCGCTGTCATCATTACCGGCGTGCTGCTGAAGTCGTTGCTTGCGCTACGCGTTCTGGTGGAAGAGGTGTGTAATGTCGAGCAAGCGCTGGCTTCGAGCCTCGAGTCAGGGCGCAAGCAATTGGCGCGAATCGTGAGTCGTGATACGACGCAACTTGACGCCGGTCAGATACGGGAGTCCGCACTGGAGTCGCTGTCCGAGAATCTATCGGATTCGGTGGTAGCGCCGCTCTTCTGGTTTGCGCTGTTTGGTTTGCCTGGCGCCGCGATCTATCGGTTCGCCAACACCGCCGATGCAATGTGGGGTTACCGTGGCGCGTGGGAGTGGGGCGGGAAATTCGCCGCACGGGCAGACGATGTTCTCAATCTCATTCCTGCGCGTTTTACCGCGCTGATACTTTTGCTGGTCGCCAAGGCGAAGGCCAGCGCTTGGCGGGGCTTGCCACGCGAAGCCGCGCTGACGAGTTCGCCGAATTCAGGGTGGCCGATGGCAGCGCTTGCCTTGGCGCTCGATATTCGGCTGCGTAAGCCTGGGGTATACGCGCTTAATCATGCCGGGCGCGCGCCCACATTCGATGATTTCAACGTTGCTTTGCGGCGCGCTGTTTGGGCGGCATGGGCATTTGCCATCCTCGTGGCGGTGCTGACAACTTTTAGACCGTGGTTGCACCATGGATAGTTTCCTACCGGTTCACGGTGGCACCGATGCGGGTGCGGAGCCGATCCATGACTTTTCGAGCAATGCGAACTGTCTCGCGCCGTGTCGTCCCGTGCTCGAAGCCGTACGAAAGGCAGACGTCAGTCGCTATCCGGATCCGCATTACACGCGGCTTCGCGAACGTCTGGCTGCGCATCACGGCACCACAGCGGAGCACGTTGTGGTTGGTGCTGGAGCCAGCGAGCTCATCCTGCGGCTCATTCGTCACTTCGCGGGCGCTGTGCAACAGATTGCGCCGACGTTTTCCGAATACGCGCGTGGCGCCGCGCTGTCGCGTCGTGAGTTGGTCTCTGTGGATTCGATGCCGCGCTTCTTGGAAGCGCAGCGCCGGCATCCGGGAATAGGGTTTGTCTGCTGGCCCAATAATCCGACCGGTGCGCTATATCCCCTGGACTTCATCGAAGCTACGGCCGCTACGGGTCCTCTGGTGCTGGATCTCGCCTATGCGCCGCTGTGTGAGCTCAACATGCGCGACCTTGAACGTGCCGCGGGCAACGCGTACCAACTCTATTCACCCAACAAAGCTTTCGGCCTGACGGGGGTGCGTGGCGCCTATGTCATTACGCCACGGCCCGAACCGGACCTGGTTGCGCAGGCTCCCAGCTGGGTTATCGGCCGTGATGCCGTCGCAATGTTGGAAGCGGTGACTGAACCCGCGGCGCTCCACTGGCTCGCGCAAGCACTGCCGCGGCTGCATCGCTGGCGAATGAGGCTCACGGCGCGTCTCCGTGAACTGGGCTTGGAAGTGCAGGAAAGCCCTGCCAGTTTTGTGCTTGCTGAGGTCGGGAGGGGCTCGCAAGTCAGTCAGCGGTTGCGCGAGCGCGGCATTCGGGTTCGCGATGCGACCTCTTTCGGACTTCCGAGATCGATCCGGGTCAGCGCACAGCGTCCTCGCGCGCAACGCGTGTTGATTGACGCACTGAGAGCGGTCCTTTGACCACCCACTCGATGACACCCCGCGTCGTCGTCGCAGCTACGGCGTCCGGCTCCGGCAAGACGACGGTCGCCGCGGGTCTGATTGCCGCGCTGCGCCAGCGTGGTCTGGTCGTACAGCCGTTCAAGTGCGGACCGGATTACATCGACCCCACCTATCACACGCTCGCGGCGCAGCGAACCTGTCGTAACCTCGACTCCTGGATGCTCGAGGAGCAGCAGCTACTCGAAACCTTCGAACGAGCCTGTGTTGGAGCCGACATTGCAGTGATCGAAGGGGTGATGGGGCTTTTCGACGGCGCAAGTTGGGAGGATGCACGTGCGTCGACGGCGCATCTTGCGAAGCTCCTGCAGGCTCCCGTGATCCTGGTCGTCGACATCGCTGGGGCGGCGCGCTCGGCGGCGATCGGTGTTGCGGGGTGTCAGAGTCTCGATTCAGACGTGCAGCTGCGTGGTGTCATTCTGAATTTCGCTGGGTCGGAGCGACACGCGCAAGGCTGTGCGACTGCTATCGCGAGCCAGGTGCAGGTGCCCACTCTGGGCTGGCTTTTGCGGGATAACGACCTTGGCATACCCGAACGGCATCTCGGTCTCGTTCCGGGTAACGAGCGATCGCAGGCGGAACCTCTCATTGAACGTCTGGCGACGGTTGTTTCCCGGCAGTTCGACCTGGATGCAATCATCACTCTTGCGCAGCACGCTGTGCCACCTCCGGCGCCTTCAGTTGTAGCACCCGTGCGCGTCCAGCCAGCGGGGCGGGATGCACCAGTGCTCGCGGTGGCTCACGATTCGGCATTTAGTTTCTACTATCCCGAGAATCTGGAGCTGCTCGAAGAAGCCGGGGTACGTATTCAGGTCTTCAGTCCGATCCGTGGCGAGGCGCCGCGGACGGACGTTGCGGGCGTCTACTTCGGTGGCGGCTACCCGGAACTCCATGCGCGTGAGCTATCGGCCAACCAAAATCTTTGGGGAGTTTTGCGCAGTTTGCGGGAGCGCAATGCGCCGATCTACGCTGAGTGCGGTGGCTTCATGGTGCTCACGGAGGGTCTGGTAGATCTCTCAGGCACGTTATGGCCGATGGCGGGTTTGATTCCAGGGCGTGCACGTATGTCGGAACGCCTGGTGGCGCTCGGCTATCGGCACGCGACTGCGTTGACCTCTAACCTCCTGGCTGCCTCGGGTGACAGCCTGCGCGGCCACGAATTTCATTACAGCACCTGGATCGACGGTCCTGAGCCTGGTAGCGGAAGCGAAGCATGGCGTACGCGCACCGTACACGCGGGGGCAGCTGAAGTTACGCAAGGCTATTCGCACGGAAATCTGCTGGCTAGCTACCTACACGTGCACTTCGGACAGGACCATCGCATTGCGCAGCGCTTCGCCGCCGCGCTGCACGCATCACATATTTCCCTGGAGCCCTGACATGAGCGTTGATGTTCGAATCCCAGTGACGGTACTGACCGGCTTTCTCGGCTCCGGCAAAACGACCCTCCTCAACCGCATTCTCTCTGAGAATCATGGTCAACGGATCGCCGTCATCGAAAACGAGTTCGGTGAGATCGGTGTGGATCAGGAGCTGGTGATCAATGCGGAGGAGGAGATCTTCGAAACAAACAACGGCTGCATTTGTTGCACCGTGCGTGGCGATCTGATCCGCATCCTCGGCAGCCTCGCGGAGCGTCGCGATCGATTCGATCGGATCGTCATTGAGACGACCGGGCTTGCCAATCCCGGCCCCGTGGCGCAGACATTTTTCGTGGACGAGGCGGTGCGCGATCAGTTTGCTCTGGATGGCATCGTGACCTTGATCGACTCTCATCACTTCGAACAGCAGCTTGCCGAGAGTGACGAGGTGCGTACACAGGTCGCTTTCGCCGATGTCATTGTTCTCAATAAAGTGGACCTGGTTTCAGAAGAACAACTGGCGTCGCTGGAGAACCGCGTGCGGAGCATGAACGCGATGGCGCGCATCGTCCGCGGCAACCGTAAATCGCGCGCCGCCGTGGCTATGGAAGCAGTGCTCGGCGTTGGCGGCTTCGATTTACAGCGCGCGCTCGAGTATCAGCCGAAATTCCTCTTGCCGGAGTACCCGTTCGAGTGGGGTGGCGCTTTCGAGCTCGCGGCGGGGAATTATCGAATCAATCTGCAACAGGGCCCGGATCCGACCATGAAGTTGGTTTGTACGGCGGTGCTCGCTGGGGAACGTGAGGAGCCTGGGCGTGCTGCCGAGCGCGTCCTCGCCTGGTTTTCGGGCGACGCCCAGCGGGCGGCGCCAGGAACCGCGGTCGAACCTTGTGCCCGCGCGTGGGAGCTGGATCTGGAGGGCGGAGGATCGATGCACTTCGACCTGTGCATCGCGGAACGCGGCTGGTATTGGCTATTTACGCAGCATCTGCCTGCTGAATTTGATTTGAAACTGATTACGCCCGAGGGCGTACCCCTGAGTGCAAGTTCCGAGTGTGACTTCGCGCCCGGCCACTCGCATGACGACCGGGTCGGATCATTCGCCCTGGAAGCTCAGCAGCCTCTGTATCCGGTGCGCTTTCAGACTTGGATGTCCTCTGTTCTGAAGGATCACGGCACACGTTTGTACAGGCTCAAAGGCTTCCTGAACCTGTCCGGCACCAGCGAGCGTGTTGTCATTCAGGGTGTGCACATGATTGTGGACACCTCGTCCTTGGGACCCTGGAGCGAGGCACAGCGGCGCACGCAGCTGGTCTTCATCGGTCGCGAGTTGGATAGGGAAGTCCTGGCTGCCGGATTTCGCGCCTGCCAGGCCTAACGCGGGGCAGGGTGCCTGCCTGACTAATGATCGCCGAAAGATGCCGCTGCGGGTCGTCCGCAGCAGGCGATCATTAGTCAGACAGGCTCCTAAAGACTTAGATATCGCTTCACGGGGTCCAGGTTGACGTGTTGAACGAGATGTTGGGCCATTCCCGCGTACACGCGCCGGCGCTGCTCGGCCCAGGATTCGGGGCCCGCATGATGTTGCGTAAGGCGCGCAGCGGCGGCCACACGCCGTCGAACGTGTGGAGAATCAAACCAGCCATGCAGATAGGTGCCCCAGACGTTTCCGCTTGCCATGCCTTCTGCCCGCACACCGGCGTCATCCATAACTTCGTGGAGTGGTTCGACGTGACTATGGGCGCGTGTCAGACCCATGTGGATTTCGTACGCCGGCGATTCGTGCGCTCCGCATCGTGCCACGACTTGGCGTAGAGTCTTTTCTTGGCTGAACACGGTCTCCGCTGGAAGCAGCGCCAAACCCGTAACGGTACCCGCATCGCCCGCGATTCCCCGCGCGTCGACCAGGCGTTCGCCGAGCATCTGATAGCCACCACAAATTCCGATGACCAACACGCCGCGCGCCGCCGCACCGGCAATCGCGTCGGCCAGCCCTACGGCGCGCAGCCACTCAATATCCGCAATCGTGTTCTTGCTTCCCGGTAGTACGATGACGCGCGCTGCTTCGAGCTCATCGGGGCGTGTGACCCACTGTGAACGCACGCCGCGGTCCTGCCACCAAGGTTGGACGTCGGTCAAATTGGAAAGATGCGGAAGTCGGATCCATGCGATCACATCACCGTTGCCGCGCGATACGTCGGCGTCGGACAGGCCGTCCTCTTCTTCGGGCCGCAGGTCCGTTCGATAGGGCAGCGTGCCAAGGACTTCGAACCCTGGCGCATACGGTGCGAGCCATTGCTGCGGATCCTGGAACAGGCCCAGATCGCCACGAAACCGATTCACGATCGCACCAAGGCTTCTGCTGCGGTCTTCCGATGTCAGGAGCGACCAGAAGCCGGTGAGTTGCGCAAAGATTCCGCCGCGGTCGATGTCGCCCACGAACAGCCACTTGCCGTCGACATAGCGACAAGGCCGCAAATTGACCAGATCTCTGTGCAGGAGATTGAGCTCTACCGGACTGCCTGCGCCCTCCATCAAAAGGACATCGCAGCGTGTACGCCATTCGTCGATGACAGCGCGCACCCGACTCCAGAGATTCTCGAAACGCTGATAATAGTCGGCGCCACTGCAATGGCCTTCCGAACGGCCCAGCACAATCACTTGCGAGCCCAGTGAGCCGCTCGGCTTGAGAAGGATGGGATTCATCTGCACGGTGGGTATCAGTCCACACGCTTCGGCCTGCACGGCCTGCGCACGCCCGATCTCGCCGCCGTCGGCCGTGACCCACGCGTTGTTCGACATGTTCTGCGCCTTGAAGGGCGCGACCCGAACACCCTGTTCATGCAGCCACGCAGCGAGCGCAGTTGTGACCCAGCTTTTGCCGGCACCGGACCCACATCCCAGAATGGAAATCGCTTTCACGGGCTACAGAATACCAGCGTAGACCGGAAGACCCAATCCATCCCGATCGGGACGACAGTCGACCCAGGGTATATCCGCTCCGTATTGTGCGTGAGGAGATGGCGCGCGAATCGACCGAGCGACTTTCGCGTGAGAGTCAACGGGCCTGATAAACGCTGTGCGTACTGCCCTGAGGGAACGGCACTCGACGTTGTTCTTTGAGTCACTGTTGTTTTTGTATGTTTGCACCAGTTATTGGGGCTGTCCTTGAAGATTTGGAATGCTTATCTTGTGAGCATGCCCTCGTACCTGCATGAACTAATCCTGCTGCTGTTTCGCAACCGCTCCGAATCAGCGGCAGATCTGCTACGCAAGCTCGATGTGGAACCTCCTGAGCACGACGAGGTCTGTGTGGAGTCCTCGAACCTGAGTGATCTTCAACCCGCGGAGTACCGGGCTGATCTGGTGTTATTTCTGTTGCGTCGGACACGCAAGGTACTGGGTATCATTGTCGAGGTGCAATTGAGTCGCGATGACGACAAGCCCTACGCGTGGCCCGCCTATATTGCCAATTTGCGTGCGCGGCATCGTTGCCCCGTGTGCTTGCTTGTAGTCACCGTCGAGGATGCCGTGGCCCGTTGGGCAGGTAGACTTTTAGATCTGGGGCCTGGCAGTCAGTGCAAGCCGTGGGTTGTAGGACCGTCAAATACCCCGGCGGTCACCGAGCTGCGGGACGCTCAAGAGAATGTCGAGCTCGCCGTACTATCAGCGATAACACTCGGGCAAAGTGCGGATACTCAGTTGGCAAGGCGTGTTGCCTCCGCCGCGATCGTTGCGAGCGCCCATCTCGACGGCGAGCGTTCGCAGTTGTATCTTGACTCCATATTGATTTCCCTTTCCGTAAATGGTTCAGAGGCGATTGAGGCCACCATGAATTCACTCGGATTCGAATACCAAAGCGACTTCGCGCGCCGCTACGTAGCTCAGGGTAAGGCAGAAGGTAAAGCAGAGGGTAAGGCGGAAGGCATCGCGGAAGGTATGGCAGAAGGTAAGGCAGTGGGTCGAATGGAGATTGTGCTCAAACTGCTGGCGTTGCGTTTTGGCCCCCTGACGGAGGCTGCGCAAGCTAGCGTACGCGGCGCTGATGGTGCGCGGATTGATACCATTGTTGAGCGGATGCTGGCAGCGGAGGCACTGGAAGATGTGCTGCGTCCACAGCCTTGAGGATTAACATCGCGAGCGGAACTTATCGCAGAGAGTTTCAAACAGTGCAGTCGAGCTCGCCGTACTGTCGGCGATTGCACACGAGCAAGGCACGGATACTCAGTTGGCAGTGCGCGTTGCCTCCGCCGCGATCGTTGCGAGCGCCCATCTCGACGGCGAGCGTTCGCAGTTGTATCTTGACTCGATATTGATTTCCCTTTCCGTAAATGGTTCGGAGGCGATTGAGGCCACCATGAATTCACTCGGATTCGAATACCAAAGCGACTTCGCTCGCCGCTACGTAGCTCAAGGTAAGGCAGAAGGTAAAGCGGAGGGTAAAGCAGAAGGTAAAGCAGAGGGTAAGGCGGAAGGCATCGCGGAAGGTATGGCAGAAGGTAAGGCAGTGGGTCGAATGGAGATTGTGCTAAGGCTGCTGACGTTGCGTTTTGGCCCGCTCTCGGAGGCGGTACAAACTAGTGTACGCGGTGCTGACGGTGAGCGGATTGACACCATCGCTGAGCGGATGCTGACAGCGCAGACACTCGAAGAGGTGCTGGGCTCGCTAGGGCGCGGTTCGCCATTTGCTGGGTACGCTTTCTCCCGCGACAGTCTCGTCAGCGAGGCGCGTGCCCAAATCGTGTAAACGCAGGTCGGTGTACGGGGCGATGACGGAGGTCGTGTTTACCGGCATCTGCGGTTGATGGCATGCGGCACAACCGAGGGTGGCAAAGACCTGACCGCCCCGGTCGGATTGCGCGTGAGGCGAGAGGGAGGCGGGAGCCGCTAGCCAGCGCTGGAAGCTGACGACGGCATCAAAGCCTCTACACTGTAGTCGGCGTACGGGTTGTTGGGATCCTTCGGGCGGATGTTCTCCGGCATACGCGGCAGCGCGGAGGTAAGGGTCGCCAGATCGATGAGCGTGATCTGCTTGCCGCCGCGTTGCGGGGTCTTCACGGTCGCTGGCAGGTATTTCTGGATAGGATCATCCAGTTTCACCTCGCCCCGCTGCGCCATATCGGCCGCGAGCAAGGCGGTGAACACCTTCGTAATTGAGCCGATTTCGAAGGGCGTATCGCCGTTGAGCGGTCGCTTGTTGCCTTTTTCGAGGCTGCCGTGCGCGATAATGCGGCGTCCGTGCGGGTCGATGATGCCAACTACGATCCCAACCCCTTGCTTCTCGACATCGATGCGGTTGACCGGATCCGCCGGATTTCCGCATCAGTGGACGGCGCGACCTCGCCGCATGGCACTACTCCTTTGCCGCGGCGGGCCGCACTTCGCACTTCTCCGGTTTATACGGATCGCCCACATCCATTGCGGCTATCAGAGCCTCGATTCGCCGGACATTGGCAAAGGTATCAACCATGATCAGCTTATTAACACAAGGCAGAGCTGCCAGATGGGCTGACTGGGGGAGGAGGGGTCGCAGAATGGGAACCAGATGGACCGCGGGCACATTTTTGACGGAAATAATGGTGCTGACCACTTCGGCGTCGGGCCGCGTTTCCGTGCCCGACAGCACAGGCGAGGGTAATTGACGCGCGCCCGCGTCCGGAATGATGATCACATCGCCGCCGTATTCCCCTGCTGTAAACCCGAATACATGCAGTAAAGTGAGTAGCTGATCGTAGTCGAGATTCGTGAGATCTCGTCCGACGATCTCCACGTCGGCACGGACTCTCGGATCGATGAGGAACCGCTTCCCGGTTTTTTTCGCCACCGATGCGATGATCTTTTCGATAGGCATCCTATTTTCCGCTCGCGGGGTGCTCTCCGATGCGGGAGACACGGATTGGGTGTAAGCGGTGCCAGCGAGGCTCAGCAGCAGGACGGCACAGGTTATTTGCAGCGGGCGCATCGTGTGATCTCCATTGTCAGTTCGTCAAATCCTTCATGGCCGCGGCGCGTTCGGCAGGGTCGAGTGGCGTGAATCCCCAGCCGTTAGGGTCGTTGCTATAGAAGTTGGTCTGCTCCATGTTGGAGCGAACGAAGGCGACCAGGCCTGGATTGTTGCGGGCGCGATATGGGGTCGTGTAAAGATAGAATGTCCGGGATGCGGGATAACCGCCGGAAGCGAAGCTCGCCGGCGATGGCTCGGCTCCGTCGAGGGGGGATGCAGACAGCTTGTCTTTGACGGCGGCGAATTCGTCCGTGCTGAAGACTCCGAGAGCTGTGGGATTACCGACCAGCTCGTCGGCGTACGCCCACCCGGACACACCGGCCGGAGTGTATGCGCCGTCATCACGCAACGTCGTGCAGATCTCCCGATAACGATCAGGATCCCGGTCATGCAGCGCGGCTATCCAGGGATAGCTGTTACAGCCGGCTTCGAGCAGGAGCTGGGCGGCGAGCTTTCCAGGTACAGAGCCCGGCGGCGGCCCGAACACTTGAATCCGGTCGCTTTCATAGGGAATTGCCGGGTCGACCTGACTCCATGTGGTGTTGGGATTGTCCATGAGCGCGCCGGAATGGTTGGGATCGGGAATCCGTTTCGCGAGCGCGAGGAACACAGAGCGCCGGGTGAGGCGCAGGGGGCCATAAAGCTTCGCCCGACCCAATACGATGGCCTGGTAACCGAGCTTCAGCTCAACGGTTTTGAGTATTGGAGTGCAGTTACGCATCTCCTCTGGCGGAATGCGCCGGGACAGCTCCATTGCCGCGGGAGTTGGGGTGGCATTGGCGATAGCGGCGGCAGCGGCGGTGGTAGGGAGGGTGCACATTTTCTCGAACGGCACCGCGCCGGTGTCGGGCTCCAGTTTCAAATATCCGCTACAGCAGTCCATGTGTTCCAACGCGTACGTCGCGTGCGTAAGGGCTGTCTGCGAGGCAACGATAAGTAGCGTCGTGGGAGGTTGGATGCCTGGACGCGGCGCGGTGCCATTGGCCGCTGCGTTGGTTTCGTGAGAGTGATCGCCGGCCTGTGCTTTGAAGCTTGCGGAAGCTGCAGCGACTTGCCGGTCCGGGGGGCGCCCCGGGTGTTCAGGAAGCCAAACCGGTCCCAACGGGACCACCTTGTGTTGGTTGCTGTCTTGCGTGCGCGGGCCGTATAACCAATGCCGGGCAACGAATCGGCCCGGTGCCTGCAGGAGCGCGCGCAGCGAACCGGACACCCCCGGAATCGATGTCACCGCGATCGCGATGGCAGCCACGCCGAGTACAAAACCTAGAACCATCCCACGGGAGAATGCGAAGCGCCGCGGTTGCGGAGGCGGCAGTGGCTGCCGGTCCAGTCGGGCCTTGAGCTTGTCCAGGAACTCCGGTGGTGGTGGCTTGCGCAGCCGTTGTAGAAAATCGTCATTCATCGCGAGCGCTCGCTTGTTCGTGCCACTGGGCTCGAAGCGTCCGAACCAGACGATGAAGCAGCGTCCCGACGTTGGACTCGCTGAGGCCCGTGAGACCGGCGATCATCCGATTGTTGAGCGACGCGCCGTACTTGAGCGCAATCAATTCGCGCTCGCGCTCCGGAAGGCTCGCTGTGAGAGTTGCAAGTCTCGCGAGGTCCGACCCCAGCTCCGCGTGCAACTCCGGGGTGCCGTCGACGGCAACATCGATTGCGGCATCCAGTGGAAGATGCCCGCGTTCGCGCGACTGACTGTGATAATCAAGGCCGACGTTTTGCGCGATCTTAAACAACCAGGTGGAGAAGCCGGCGATGTCGTGCCGGTAGTTCCCCCGCGCGCGCCACGCCCGCTCAAAGGTACGGGACGTGAGCTCCTCGACGTCGGCCTCGCTGCCCATCCGATAGCGGCTGATCCGGAAACGGAAGTAGTTGTAAACACGCGGTGCAAGGTCCGCGTAGAGCGCATCCCACTCCAATTCGTCGGTTGATAACCGATCCATCGGCCGACCCGGCACCGCCTGTTGCACCACCATAACTGTATATACCGCCCGGCGGGCGAAGTATCACAGCTAGGGTGTCTCGATCGCGTGTAAGTACTTCTCGAGCGCGATGTTGCGCCCACAAATCACTGCGGCAGCCTTGGCGCCTCGAAGTGTGGCAGGGGATTTGAGGAGCCCGGCGACAGCCACCCCGGCAGCGCCTTCGATGATCCAGCGGTCGGTTTGCGCAACCGTGCGCATGGCGGACGCGATTTCGGCCTCGGTGACCGTGAGGGTGGCGTCGATCACCTCGCGGCAGATCGGGAACGTCACGGAGCCGTCCTCGACCGCACCGGCAGTGGAATCGGAGAGTGTAGGGTATTCGACCGTATCGACGATGTTTCCCGCTTTCAGAGCTTCGAGCATGCAGGGCGAGTTTTCCGGCCAGACCCCTACCACGCGAGTGTGCGGGCTCAGGCGCTTGAGCGCCGTGCCGATTCCGCTGATGAGACCGCCGCCGCCGACGGATATGAATACTGCGCTGAGGTCCGGCGCTTGTCGGGCGAGCTCGACGCCGATGGTCCCTTGCCCTGCGACAACATCGATATCGTTGTATGGCGAGATGTACGTTTTTCCCAGACGCTGCGCCTGACGGCGTGCTTCCAACTCCGCGTCGATCGGCGGACCGTCAACAATGACGACCTCGGCTCCCAGAGAACGGATGGCAGCGATCTTTTGTGGTGACGTGGCTGTGGCAACGTAGACAGTTACGGCAACGCCGGCAAGAGCGCCCGCCCGGGCCACCCCTTGACCGTGGTTTCCGGTCGAGGCGGTCAACACGCCCGCCCGGCGCGCCGCCTCGTCCAACACCCGGATACGGTTGGCCGAGCCACGCACCTTGAACGACCCGGTGGGTTGCAGGTGCTCGCATTTCAACAGCACCTCGCATCCGGCGAGGGCCGACAAGCCGGAGCTGACATCCAACGGCGTAACGGCCGCCGCCGGGCGGATGCCCGCATCAGCCTCCAGAATCCGCTCGAAGAGGGTCGTCATGGAGCCCTGGTATCCCCCTTTGGGGGTAAGAGAGTAGCATGCCGGGCACAGCTTTACGCAGGAGGTCCCATGAGCGACCCGCATCTGAAAGAAGTCCGTAACGTGACGCCGAGCTCAGAGGGTTGCGAGGATTGCCTCAAGATCGGCTCGGACTGGGTGCATCTGCGCCTGTGTTTGACTTGCGGCCACGTCGGGTGCTGCGATGACTCGCCGAACCGGCACGCCACTGCGCATTTCCACTCGACGCGCCACCCCATCATTCAATCTTTCGAGCCGGGCGAGGATTGGCGCTGGTGCTACGTTCATGAGGCCGTGGTGTGAGCGCGATCCGCTGGCTCGCTTGCTACGAACAGCAGTGAGCACGGAGCCCGCTCCAGAAGATCCGCGGGCACGTCGCCAAAGAATAGTTGCTCACCGGGTCGCGGACTGACGCCCATGACCAGAAGGTCGTAACGCCCGTTGCGTGCCTCGCGGATGATGGCGTTCTCGGCCGTCCGACGACTCCGGACTGTGCCTTTCACCGCAACACCATAGGCCCTGCCGAGCTCGACGATGTCACGGATAGTGGCGTCGGCCCCGCCATCAGGGGCCAGCGCTGCGCCCAATCGCATGCCCCAACGTTGTCGGTCTCTTGATGATGCACCAGCAACATGCAATGCGGTGACGCTGCCGCGAGAGCCTTGTGCGAGGGCAATCGCCAATTCGGCCCCCTGGCGCGAGATGGGCGTGCCGGTGACCGGAACCAGAATCGACAGCGGTTCCTGGCGACTTCCAACACTGCTCACGATCGGGTCGTCTGTGGCTTCGGCCTCGTAGACCGACTTGTCGAGCTCATGTCCGTTGCGGTGATCGCCGCGCGCAATGGTGATGGCAATCGGCCCGCCGAAACTGACTGCGCTGCGTGTAATCTGGTCGGTAAAGCGATTCCCCTCGGAAGCCGGCTCACGTCCAATGAACAGCAACCCGTAACCTTTCCTGGCCTCATCACTGATCGCCTTTTCAGTCTCGCCGGGGCGTTCGATCCGCAGGGTGATGTCCACGTTGTGTTTGGAGTGTTCCGGCTCACCTGGAGGGTCCGCAGCTTCGCCACCAGATGCAGCGGCTTCCGTCATGACTGTCGTTGTGCGTTCTGCCTGTTCCTCCGCCCCGGGAAGCGCTTCGGAAGTCGCGTAGTCGAAGTGCAGCGCGGTTGCCGGAATCTGCCGTACACCGGCGAGTAGTCCGACCAGCCGGGAGGCCAGCTGGCCGCTGAAGCTCGAATCAACAGCAACCAGTAATCGCTCCACGTTCGAAACGAAGCCGTGCGCTTCCTGGTCTTCGCGCTCCAGTCTCTCCCGCTCCTCCGGCTCGACCGGCAACCGGCCAACCGCCCAACGTAACATGGGCGGCATGACCATGGTCGTAACGATGGCCATGGTGACGATGGACGTAAACAGGTTCTGACTCAATGCGCCCATGGAAAGTCCGAAGGAGGCGATGATCACCTCAGTCGAGCCCCGGGCATTCATGCCGCTCCCAACAGCCAAAGACTCGGCAAGCGTCATACCCCCGATGCGCCCGCCGAGTACGGCGCCAGCAAACTTACCGAGACTCGCAATGGCGATGAGTCCGACGGTGAGTAAGAGTAAGTCAGCGCTGGTGAGCGCGCGGAGGTTGGCGGACAGTCCGGCCATGCCGAAAAAGATCGGCATGAAGAGCGCGACAATCAAACCGCGTAACTGCTCGTCGATGTGTCGGGTGAGGATGGGCGATTGTCCAACAAGAATTCCTGCGATGAAGGCGCCCAGAACGGTATGCACGCCGATCGCCTCGGTGGCGAGCGACATGAGTCCCGTCACAATGATGATCATGGTAACGGCGGGCAGCTCGCTGACAAACCGGTCATTGGCCCAGCGGATCAGGAAGAAGACCGCACGGCGCCCAATGGTGAAGCTGGCGACTAGGAAGAGCGCAGTGCCGACAATGCTCCGTGTCACCGAGGCGAAGTCGATGCCTCCGTGGAGCACCAGGCCGAACGTCACCGACATGATGATCCAGCCGATCGTGTCATCAATGATGGCGGAAGCCACGATGACCTGCCCGACAGTGCGGCGCAGAAATCCCAGCTCTCGCACCACCAGTGCGACGATTTTGACCGACGAGATGGAGAGTGCGGTTCCGAGGAACAGGGCGGTGATGAAGCGCTTGTGCGGGTCCGGAAGCACCGAATCGGGCAACCATTCGCCAACCAGGACGCCGCACGCGAACGGGATGGCGATGCCAGCGATGGAGACGCTGAATGCCGTCCGCCGCGAGCGTCGGATGACCGACAGGTCCGTTTCCATGCCAGTCAGAAGCAGAAGCAGCAGGATGCCCAGCTGCGAGACCGCATCCAGCATCGCCTTCTGACCCGGATTGTCCGGAAAGAGAGTGTGCTGCAGGTGAGGGGACAGCGCCCCCAGAACGGAGGGTCCCAGCAGCATGCCGCCGATGAGCTGGCCCATGACCGCCGGCTGGCCAAAGCGCTCCATGAGCTCGCCGACCAGCCGGCCGCAGGCGACCAGCGCAATGATCTGGGCAAGGAAGATGGCGAGCGATGGCGCTGTCATCAGCCCATTATCAAGGAACGTGCCACGCTCGTGGTATGTTTAATTTTTGTGCGGAACCTTAATTTTATCGCATAAGTTATTGTTTTTTATGCGCCAAAGCGCTTGCGATCCAGCCGATAGGCGCGCAGCAAGCCTTCCGTATAGCCGTTCGGTTGCGCGCGACCCTCGAACACCAGGGCGCAGGCTGCCGCAAAGGCGATGCTGCGCTGGAAATCGCGACTCATAGGAACATAGGTCGGATCGCTGGCATTCTGGTGGTCGACGACCTTGGCCATCCGTTGCAGGGCGTGCACCACCTCCTCACGGGTGCAGATCCCATGCCGCAGCCAGTTCGCCACATGCTGACTGGAGATGCGCAGGGTGGCGCGGTCCTCCATCAATCCGACGTTGTGGATATCGGGCACCTTCGAGCAGCCCACGCCGGCATCGATCCAGCGAACCACGTAGCCCAGGATGCCCTGCGCGTTGTTGTTGAGCTCGGCTTCAATATCCTGCGGCGTCCAGGATGCCGGTGTCGCCAGTGGTGGCGTGAGGATGTCGTCAAGGGATGCCCGGGCTCGGCCTACCAGCTCTGCCTGAACCTTTGCGACGTCGACCGTGTGGTAGTGCAGGGCGTGCAGGGTGGCAGCGGTCGGCGATGGAACCCAGGCTGTGTTGGCGCCGGCGCGCGGGTGACCGACTTTGATCCGAAGCATGTCGGCCATACGGTCGGGCATGGCCCACATGCCCTTGCCGATCTGTGCTTTGCCGCGCAAGCCGCAGGCGAGTCCCACATCTACGTTGCTGTGCTCATACGCGTCCAGCCACTTTGTCTGTTTGATCTCGCCCTTGCGGACCATGGGGCCGGCTTCCATGGAGGTATGAATCTCGTCGCCGGTGCGGTCTAAGAATCCGGTGTTGATGAATACCACGCGGTGCCGCGCCGCGCGCAGGCACTGCTGCAGGTTGATGGTGGTGCGACGCTCCTCATCCATGATGCCCATCTTCAGCGTATGCCGGCCGACGCCGATGAGATCCTCGACCTGGGCAAACAACTTGTCGGCGAAGGCCACCTCATCCGGGCCGTGCATCTTCGGCTTGACGATATAGACGGAGCCGGTGCGCGAGTTGCGCAACGGGCCGGCGCCGAGCAGGTCGTGAAGCGCGATGAGCGAGGTGATGGCGCAGTCGATGAAGGTTTCCGGTACGGGTTGACTGTTGAAAGTCACTATGTCGGTCATCATGTGGTGGCCGACATTGCGCACCAGGAGCAGCGCCCGCCCGGGTAACGTCAGGGTCCCGCCGGAAGCTCGAGTATAGGTCCGATCGCTGTTGAGCTTACGCACCATGTCCCGGCCGCCTTTCGGGAAAGTGGCCTGCAGCGTGCCTTTCATGAGGCCGAGCCAGTTGCGATACACACGCACCTTGTCGGCCGCATCCACCGCAGCTACCGAATCCTCGCAGTCCTGGATGGTGGTGATGGCCGACTCGATCACAACATCGGCCATCCCGGCGGCATCGCTCTTGCCGATGGGGTGATCGCGGTCGAAGCGGATTTCGACGTGCAATCCGTTGTGTTTGAGGAGTACGGCACTGGGCGCCGTTGGGTCCCCCTGGTAGCCCACTAATGCATCCGGGTCGGTGAGACCTGTTACGACGGGACTTTGTCCAGAGCCGACGACCCCCACCGCGAGTTGTCCCTTCTCAATGGAATAGGACTGTGCCTGGGCGTGCGAGCCTTGGGCAAGTTTGAAATGATCGTCCAGGAAGCCGCGTACGTAGGTGATGACTCTGGCACCGCGGGTAGCGTCATAGCCACCGCTGGGAAGCGGCAATCCTTCGCTGATGGCATCCGTGCCGTACAGAGCATCGTACAGGCTTCCCCAGCGGGCGTTCGCAGCGTTCAATGCGTAACGGGCATTGTCGACAGGTACCACCAGCTGCGGCCCGGCGATGTGCGCGATTTCGGCGTCAACCCCGGCGGTGTCGATCTGAAAGGCCTCGCCTTCGTGGGCGAGATAGCCGATTTCGTTCAGGAAGCGCCGGTAGGCGGCGGGATCGAATGAGGAACCCGGATGCTTGCGGTGCCAGTCATCGATTTGCCCCTGCAGCTGATCGCGCTTTTCCAGCAGTGTCTGATTGATCGGCAGCAGATCGCCTACCAGCCGGGCAAGGCCGTTCCAAAAGGCGTCTGCGGTGAGACGAGTTCCCGGCAGAACTTCTTTGTTGACGAAATCGTGCAGCAGGGCAGAGACACCGAGGGGACCGATCTGGACAGCAGGCGCGGCGGATTGATTCATGGTCTTCCAGGCGAAGGGTTTGAACGCCGCACGCATCATACCGCTACCACCGCCTCAGAGCGCTGCGGCATAATTTGCTTAGTGAAATTGACGCGGTGAAATTAACAACCGCGACAGGAGAGCTGCAGGTGAAGTCGAGAGTTGCCCTGGAGGCGCAGGACGTCGAAGCTGCGCTGGAAGCGGCGAAAGCGGAAGCGGTAAAGAACAGCTGGATCGTGTCGATTGCGATCGTGGACGACGGAGGGCATCCCTTGGGATTTCTCCGGCTCACCGATGCATCACCCATGACCGCGCAGATCTCGTTCGGCAAAGCTCGTACTGCGGCGATTTCCCGTCGGGAGTCGAAGTTTTACGAGGACATTGTCAAGAACGGCCGGATCGCTTTTCTTTCGGTGTCGGATCTCACGAGCATCGAGGGAGGCGTGCCGGTGATTGTCGGCGGCCAGTGTGTCGGCGCCATCGGCGTTTCTGGCGTGAAGTCGGATCAGGACGCACAGATTGCCTATGCCGGGGTGCAGGCCATTCTGGGGCGTCTCGAGAAATGAAATGGCGGGTGGGCCTCACATTCGCCGCATTGTGCGTAATCTGGGGCCTTCCTTACTTTTTCATCAAGCTCGCGCTCGCGGAAGTGTCGCCGGTGGGCGTAGCCTGGTCGCGCATTGCGTTGGGTGCGGCGGTTCTGATGCCGGTGGCCTGGAAGCGCGGCTCGCTCGTCGGGCTGGGCCGGCATAAGGGCGCCGTTTGTGCGTTTGCGCTTGCTGAGCTGGTCGGCCCGTTCTCACTCATCTCGCTCGGCGAGCGGTGGATCAGTTCCTCCTTGGCGGGAATTCTGATCGCCACCGTACCGCTCATGGTGATCGTGCTCTCGCCACTGTTTGGAGTGCGCGAACCACTCAGCGGGCGCAGGCTCTCAGGGTTGGTCCTCGGCTTTGTGGGAGTGGTGACACTCCTTGGGCTCGATGGTCTCGGCGGGCCGTTAGGATGGGCCGGTGTTGCCTGCATGGTGACAGCGACTGTGGGTTACGCAACCGGCTCTTTGATCGTGCAGCGTCACTTGGGGGATGTCGACGAGATTGGCGCGGTCGCTGCAAGTCTCGTGGTGGCGGCCATCGTTCTGGCACCGGCCGCGATCTGGACAGCGCCCGTGAGCGTCCCGTCGCCGTTGGTGTTGAGCTCTATCGGCTTCCTTGGCGTGGTATGCACCGCAATCGCGCTTTGGCTTTACTTCTTTCTCATCGCACGTATCGGAGCGGCGCGCGCCGCCGTCATCACCTATGTGAATCCGGCGGTTGCGGCGCTCCTCGGTGTCGTGGTTTTGCACGAGTCCTTCGGCCTGGGATCGGTCGTCGGGCTCGTGCTCATCCTGACCGGCTCGTGGCTCGCGACTTACAGTGCACGGCCGGTCCAGGAAGCCGCCTGAGGCCTACTCCAGTATTTTAAACAGGTTGGCGACGTCGGGTACGCCGACGCCGGTGGCCTGGTCGTAGCCGCCAGCCCCTTTGTAGAACCAGTTATCACCCTTGGTGATATCGCGCAGCGGCGCTTTGTGACCCGCGTAGGCAAGGTCCAGGAGAACCAGACCGTAGAGCTCCGGATTCAACAGACCGATGCGGAAGCCCAAACCCTGGTCAAACAGAGCGGTCATGCCGTTCAACTGTGGAGCTGCGAAGCTGGTGCCGCCGAAGTTGGTCAGTACCTGGAACCCGGCGAACTCCCGGGTGTACCAGACCACGTAGCCGGTGTCAGGGTCGGAATTCAACGAGATGTCCGGAACGTTGCGGCCTGGGAAGTTGCCCGGCAGTTGGGCGACGAGCTCAGGCGGGGTGGGGGTCTCGTTGATCAGAGCCTGGCCGGTGGCGCTGTTGGTGATTCCGGGAATGAAGTATTGATAGAAAGGACGGCGGGTGAACACGCTGACGCCCCCGCCGGCGCCATTCGGAAATATGCCGCAGTCGATCGGGTCCTCTCCCAGCGCCGTGCACAGCCCGCTCAGATAGTTCCAGCTCCAGGCCTGCTCGGTCGGGATATTGACCGTGAAGGTCTGGCCGCCGGGCAATGGGAAGGACTGCTGGCCCGGGAGTGTGGTACCGCCGGCGGCGGTAATGAGCGCCAACGATGCGGGGGAGTCGACCGACAGCGTCTTGCTGAACAGCGGGACTTGGAACGCGCCCTGCGGGCTGTTGGCATCGTAAGCACCTGAATCGCCGGTGGCAGCGAACAGGCTCTGGCCCTGGAGGGCCGCCTGGAGGAACAGATCGTTCAGGGCTTTGAGTGAATTGACGCTCTTCTTGGTGAAGGGGTCGGTCACGGTGTTGGTGTCGTCCAGGTACTCCCAGACTCCCCAACTGGTTGAGATCGTGTCGGCGGTGTTGGACTCAATGGCTGCGGCGAAGGCGTCAATGAAACCCTGATCTGTATTGGGGGCTTCGTAGACGACCACGTTGGCTGCGGGCGCGATGCCGCCGGACTGTTCGACGTCCAGCGTGGTCTCAATGGATCCATTGGCGTCCGAAGGTGGCCCGGAGCCGCCGTCGACTTCGACAACCTTGAGGCGATCGTTGGCGACCGGCAGGGCAAGCGAGTGCCAGTATGCGAACGCATCGCTCGAGGTGAACGAGGCGAATGTGACGATTCCGATCGTCCGGTGGCGACCCTGAATACCTGCCTTATACAGCGGCTCCACGTCGTAATACTTCGCGAAGTCGGCGACTGTCCACAACCCGGGCGCGTTCGTCGTGTTGGGCGCAGAAGCGGGCAGGGTGACCTTCTTAGGAGTCAGTGATTCGTTCGTGTGTTGCAGATGAGGAATCAAGCGGGGGCGTGAGTCGAGGCCGAGCACGGCCTGCACGGATGGGGCGATAGTTGCAGAGACCTGCGGGGTGCTCACCGGGGCCCGAAATCGATAGCCGGGTCCGGCGACGCTTGCGGGAACTTCAAAGGTATGCAGCGAGACGGCAAACGCTGCCTCAACGGCACTGGTGTTGCCGGTCACTTTGAGCAAGGTCGTGCTGGTACGCTCGACGTGCAATCCGGCTTTCTCCAAAGAGCGGGTCACCTGGGCGACCGTCGCATCCGTCGGTCCGAATCGTTCGTTGAATTCCCTGGTGGAGATGAAGTGACGGAAGTGCGGGCTGCCGCGCGTGTAGGTCGACTGCAGCAATGCTTGCATCTGTTCGGTGTTGCGCAGCTGCAGCGCCACGGTGACGGCGATTGGTTCATTTCCGGACATCACCCGGGCAACGCCCAGGTCGGCGGGTGCGGGTGTCTCGGCCCTCGGATACGGTGCACCGGAGGCGACGCCGACCAGGCCCGCCATGAGTCCTATGGCGAGCAACCCTTGTTTGCCCATCATCTGCAATCTCCCTATGTTGGTTTTTGTAGGGCGGCGACGCCCATGCGGTCAATTTGTGACTAACTGTGGCCCAGTGTCAATAGCGACCGCCAAAAGTCTTACGCGACGCGGCTTACGCGGCGCGACGATGCCGCGCCGCCCAACAATGGGAGGTTGGATTATTTCAGAGACATGTCAGGCGTTCCCGCCGCGCCGCCGTCGGGAATACGCGCGAAGTGGCAGGCGCGCAACGCTACCGCTGCAGGTGTACGCTCGCCTGCAGCAGCTTTGCTCGATCCGCGCAGGGTCCCACCAGGATCTCGACCTCACCTGGCTCGAACACCGGCACCAGGTCCCGGCCGGGAAAACGCAATTCTCCGGCTGGCACCTGCACAGTCACTGTGCCTGAGGCGCCTGGCTGCAGTGCGATCTTGCCGAAGCCCTTCAGCTCCAGCAGCGGTCGGGTCACGCTCGCCACTTTGTCATGTATGAAGACAAATACAGTCTCGTGAGCTGCTCGAGCCCCTTGGTTCGTGACGTCCACTCGCACCTCGATCGTGTCGGTCTCTTTGACCTGTGTCGGACCGACTCTGAGATTCGAGAGGACGAAATGTCCGTAGGTGAGACCGTAGCCGAACGGGAAGAGGGGATCGTTCGGGACGTCGAGATATCTGCTCGTGTAATGATCGCTCGGGTTTGCGGGCCGGCCCGTGGGCCGTTCGCCGAAGAAGACCGGGATCTGGCCCACGGCTCGTGGCCAGGAGATCGGCGTGCGTCCGCTCGGCGATACGTGACCCGTGAGGACATCGGCGATGGCGTTTCCGGCCTCGCTACCCAGAAACCATGCCGCAATCACCGCATCTGCCTGCTCGAACAACCACGGCACGACCAGCGGACGGCCTGAGAACAGGACCACAATCACGCGCTTGCCGATGTGCTTGGCGCGCGCGAACACCGCTTCGGCGAACATGTGCTGCTGGCCTGGCAAATCGAGATATGCGCGGCTGGCTGCCTCGCCGCTCATATTCGCCGCCTCCCCAACACACAACACAATGGCATCCGCCTGGTCACACAGCAGAACGGCCTCCACCATGCCGGTGGTGCTTTCACCTTGGATGTCCACGCCCGGCGCGTGGAGGATCTCGGTGTTCGACGCTGCTAAAGCGTTGCGCAAGCCCGCGAGTACGGTGACGTGTTTTTCGGCGTCCTGAGCAGCTCCCCAGGGGCCCCCCATTTCCGCTCGTGCGTCGGCGAGCGGACCGATTACCGCGATCTTTTTAAGTGAGGGAAGGGGTAGGGCATTCTCTTCATTCTTCAACATCACAATGGAGCGTGCGGCGACCTCGCGCGCTACCCGGCGCCGATTGGCAATCGCCGCGGCCGTATCCTTCCGCGCGCCTCGCCGATAGGGGTCGTCGAAGAGCCCGAGTTTTTCTTTGAGAGTCAGAACACGGCGCACGGCGGCGTCGACCTCCGCCATGGTCACCATATCGCGGTCCAGCGCGACTGGAAGGCCGCGACGATAAGCATCTGACATCATGTCGATGTCGACGCCGGCCTTGAGCGCTAGTGTCGCGGCTTCGACCAGATCGCCCGCGACGCCGTGATTGATGAGCTCTCGAATGGCGTTGTAATCGCTCACAATGACGCCGTCGAATCCATGCTTCTCTCGCAGCCAGCCGTGCAGCAGGCCGCTGTGCATCGTCATGGGAATGCCGGCGAGATCAGTGAATGCGGGCATGATGCTGGCGACACCGGCGGCAACAGCGGCGGCAAACGGGGGCAGATGCACCTCATGTAATGCGCGTTCAGAGACATCGACAGGGGCGTATTCCCGTCCCGCAGTAACGGCTCCATAGGCGCAGAAGTGTTTTGCGCAGGCTGCGAGCGAGTCCGCCGCTGCCAGGTCGGCACTCTGGAAGCCCCGGACTTTGGCTTCCGCCAGGCGAGCCGTGAGCCACGGATCCTCGCCCGCCCCCTCGACTCCGCGACCCCAGCGAGGGTCACGGGATACGTCCACCATTGGAGCAAACGTCATGGCGAGACCGTCGGCGGCCGCCTCGATGGCGGCTTCCCGTGCCGTCCGTGCCCAAGCTCCAGGGTCAAAGGAGGCGGTTTCCGCCAAAGGCACCGGAAACAAGGTGCGATGCCCGTGCAGAATATCCAGGCCGATGAGCAGCGGCACGCCGAGCCGCGAGCCCAGCGCCAGACGCTGCATCTCGTGGCAGTGCTCCGCCCCGACCATATTGAGCAGATTGCCCAGCGTGCCGTCCCGGATGGATTCGGTCGAATCCCCGGCAATCACCGGCCCGGTCACGGCATAACTGGAGGCCGTCATGGTGAGCTGGCCGAGCTTTTCCGCCAGGGTCATGGCGGCAATCAACCTCTCTACGCGACTCATGGCAAAATAACGCCCGCTCCTGTCATAGTCCCAGGAAGGTGATGATAGAACGGTCGCAATCAGAAATCGCCAGTGCCACTGCCGAGATCGACGAAGCCGCGCATGCAGGACTCGTGCCGCAGCTGGGTATGATGACCCGCGCGCTGCTGGCCTCGCCGGTCCGCAACCGCCTGATGCTGCTCGGGGTGGCGGTTCTTACGGTGGTCGTGGCCACGGCCTACGGCCAGAACCGCCTCAACAGCTGGAACAAGCCCTTCTACGATGCGCTCGCGCGGCACGATCTGCGCGAGTTCGTGTGGCAGCTGGGCGTGTTCGGCGTGATCGCCGGCGTGCTGTTGGTGCTGAACGTGGGCCAGCGCTGGCTGGGCGAGACGTTGAAACTGAAGCTGCGCGAGGGGCTCGCCCACGACCTGATCGGCAACTGGTTGCAGCCGCGCCGGGCTTTCCGTCTGGCCAATGCCGGCGCCATCGGCGACAACCCCGACCAACGCATGCACGAGGACGCGCGCCATCTGGCCGAGCTGTCCTCCGATCTGGGCGTCGGATTGCTGCAGGCCTCCATTCTGCTGCTCACCTTCGTGAGCGTGCTGTGGAATATCTCGAGCGGCTTTGTGTTGAGTGTGAGCGGCCACCACATCGCCATTCCCGGGTACATGGTGTGGGCGGCGCTCTTCTATGCGGGAACTGGCTCGCTGTTGAGTTATTGGGTCGGCGGCAGCCTCATTGACAGGAACGCGCAGCGGTATGCGCGTGAGGCCGATCTGCGCTACTCGCTGGTGCGAGTGAATGAGCATGTCGATGCAATCGCGCTCGCCGGTGGCGAAGCGGACGAAGAACGCCGCCTGGAGGTTGACTTGCGCGCGGTGTTTGCGGCGACGCGACGGCTCGTCACGGGGCTGACGAACCTGACCTGGGTGACGGCCGGCTATGGCTGGTTCACTCTGGTAGCCCCCATTTTGGTGGCGGCGCCGCTGTACTTTGGCAAGTCGCTCACCTTCGGTGGCCTGATGGTCGCGGCGGGCGGCTTCACTCAGGTGCAGTCCTCGTTGCGCTGGTTCGTCGACAACTTCAGTACCATTGCCGACTGGCGCGCGACGCTGTTGCGTGTTGCGAGCTTCCGCCGCGCGGTGATCGCGACCGATGCCCTGCACGATGTGGAAAGTCAGATCACTTTCGCGACCGGCGAGCCAGGCCGGATCACCATTGAGAACCTCGAGATCGCTTCCCCGGCCGGCTGCACCATGCTCGCGGAGAAAAAGGTGGAGGTGAGGGCAGGCGACAGGGTGCTCATTGTCGGTGAGCCAGGAACGGGCAAGACCTTGCTCTTTCGTGCGCTCGCGGGTCTGTGGCCATGGGGAGCCGGGCGTGTGTCGCACCCTCCGGGCGAGGATCTCTTTTATATGCCACGCACTCCGTATCTGCCGCCCGGCACGCTTCGGGAGGCGCTCGCCTATCCGTCGGCGATCGACAAATTCAAGGCGGAAGATTACAGCGGCGCGCTGGCCAGACTCGGGATCGAGCACCTCGGATCGCTGCTCGATGTGCCCAAGCGTTGGGACCGGGAATTGACCGAGGACGAGCAGCAGAGGCTGGCATTTGCCACCTTGCTGCTGCATGCGCCCCATTGGGTCCTGATCGATGAGGTGCTCGATTCGCTCGACGAGGAGTCCTTCGAGCGTGTGAGCGAGGTGCTGAGCAAGGATCTTGCGCGCACCGGCGTCGTTTATATCGGCCGGGGCGAGAGGCTGGACCATCTGTTTTCGAGGGTCGTGCATCTCATCAAGGATCCTGCGCTACGCAGGCTCTCCAGCAAGCCGCTGGCCTCTGTCCAGGTCCAGAGCGCCGCGGCCTGACCCCCGGGGCCTGACACGTATTGCACTCGCGAGGAAGCGCTGTGTCCAAAGTTGATCGTCCGTCTGCAACGCGAACACTTAACGCCTATCTGGCACTGGATCTCGATCCGCGCGCTCTGGCTGCGCTGCCGGATGATGAGCTGTTGGATGCAGTGCAGCGGCGGACGTTCCGGTTCTTCTGGGAAGGGGCGCAACCGAACAGCGGCCTGGCGCGCGACCGCATTCCGGTCGGTCCGCCGGATCGTGAGGATCTGATTGCCACTGGCGGATCCGGCTTCGGCGTCATGGCGCTCATTGTCGCTGTCGAGCGCGGTTGGGTGTCACGCGAGGAGGCGCTGGCGCGGCTGCGTATGATGTTGGATCTTTTGTACCAAGCCACCTCCTATCACGGTGTGTTCGCGCATTTCATCAACGGCCGCACGGGCGCAACCATTCCGTTCTGGCGCAAGGACGACGGCGCGGATCTGGTCGAGACCTCGTTTCTCATGATGGGACTGTTGTGCGCGCGGCAGTATTTCAATCGCGACACACCCGCCGAGCGCGAGCTGCGGGGGCGGGTCAGCGGTCTTTGGGAAGAGGTGGAGTGGAACTGGCACACCCAAGGGGGACGCAAGGTCCTCTACTGGCACTGGAGCCCCTACAACGGTTGGGCGATGGACCACGAAATCCACGGTTGGAATGAGTGTCTCATTACCTATGTGTTGGCCGCCGGTTCGCCGCGCTATCCCATCGATCCGCTCGTCTACCATCGCGGCTTCGCCTCGGGCCGGGACTTCCTGAACGGCAGGTCGTATTACGACATTCCGCTGCCGCTGGGCATGCCTTATGGCGGACCGTTGTTCTTCACGCATTATTCCTTCTGCGGTCTGGATCCGCATGGCTTACGCGATCGCTACGCCGATTACTGGGAGCAGAACACCCGTCACGTGCGGATCAACTACGCACACTGCGTCGCCAATCCTGGCAAGTTCAAAGGGTACGGCCCAGCCTGCTGGGGGCTCACCGCGAGCGATGACCCGGACGGTTACTCGGCGCACGCCCCGGATAACGATAACGGAACGATCTCACCCACAGCCGCGTTATCGAGCATGCCTTATGCGCCGCAGGAAGCCATGCAGGCGTTGCGCTACTTCTTGAGCGAGTGCGGTGACAAGGCGTGGGGCCAGTATGGCTTCGTGGATGCGTTTTGTGTACAGCGCGGCTGGACGGCCAATACCTGGCTGGCCATTGACCAGGGGCCGATTGTGGTCATGATCGAGAATCATCGCACCGCATTGTTGTGGAAGCTGTTCATGAGCATCCCGGAGGTTCAGCACGGTCTGCGTCGGCTGGACTTCTCGAGCCCCTGGCTCGGGGGCTCCGCGGAGCCCCGTTGATGGAGGCCCTCGAGTCCTGGATCGAGCGGCAGCACCGTCATGCCATGGCACAGATGCTGCCGAGTCTGTCGCCGGTTGGGATTGTCAAACAGCGCCCCGGTTTCGGGCAGACGGTAGTCCCTCGGCCGGGCTCCATCGTGGCCTCCCCGGTGCTCGCCGCATATGACCCGGATCCGGATTATTTCTTCCACTGGTTCCGGGATTCGGCCGTCGTCATCGATGCGGTGCGTTTGCTGTTGGCGGACGGCAGTCTGTCCGCCGAGCGGGCGCTGCAGTACTTCCGCGACTTTGTGGAGTTCAGCCTGTCTCTGTTTGCCTTGGACGGACGCTCGCTGGTCGCGGCCCCCTCGTGGCGCGAGCACGTCAAGGCTGATTTCCTGCAATTCGTGCGTACGGATGCCGATCTCAACGCTGTCAATGGCCAGGGGGTTTCCGCGGAAGCGCGCGTGAACGCGGACGGGACGCTCGATATTTCCAGATGGGGACGGCCACAACACGACGGGCCGCCGTTGCGGCTGCTGGCGGTGTTGCGTTGGGTGCGGGACCTCAGTTTGAGTCCTGGGCTGGCTGCGGCGGTGGCCGAGCTGATCCGCGCCGACATTGCCTTCACGCGCAGCGGTTGGCGCATCCCCTCCATTGACATTTGGGAGGAGGAGAAGGGGCATCATTACTACACCATGCGCGTAGCCGCGGCAGCGTTGCAGGAAGGGGCCAAGTGGTTGGAGACAGTGCAACGCGCTAGTGCCGATGACATGCGGGAGGCGGAGCTGTGTCGCAAGGACGCGCGCGCGATCCTGCAACAACTCGACGACTATTGGCTTGCGGACGCGGGCTATTATCGTTCACGCGTGCTGGAAGCCGGAGCGCGGTCCGTCAAAGAGCTCGACATTGCCGTGATTTTTGCTGCCATCCACGGTGTCGGTCCAGGAGAGAGCGGGGGCGGCGCACATACCGTGCATGACCCGCGCATGCAGGCCACTCTCGCCCGGCTGGAAGCCTTGTTTGATGCGGAGTACCCGATTAATCACGGACGTCCGCAGGCGCGCGGTCCTGCTATGGGCCGTTATAAAGGGGACGTGTATTATTCAGGTGGCGCGTACTTCTTCTCGACGCTGGCGGCGGCGGAGTTCTGTTTCCGCGCCGCGGCCGGCCCACGGCTGGAGCCGCGGCTGCGTCGGGCTTACTTGAATCGCGGGGACGCTTACCTGGAGACGGTACGGGCCTACACCCCCCCTGGTGGTGATATGTCCGAGCAGTTCGATCAGAAGACCGGCGTGCAGACCTCCGCGAAACATCTCGCCTGGAGCTACGCCGCCTTCATTTCTTGTATCGCCGCCCGTCGCGATGCCAACCGCGCCTGATCGCGGCCAAGCCGCCTCCGACAGCGACGAAGCCGCTGCCGAAGCGGGGTTATTCCGCCAAGTTGGTCTCATAGTCCATGCGCTCGCCGGATCGGGTGTCGGCAAGGCCCTGATCGGGCTCATCATCGGCCTGTTTGTCGACATCGTCGGCACGGCCTACATGCAGGTCCGCCTGAACGCCTGGAATAAGCCGTTCTACGACTCGCTGTCACGTCGCGACCTGCACGATTTCATGAACCAGCTCGGGGTGTTCTTCGTGATAGCCAGCGTCCTCCTGGTGCTGGATGTGGCGCAGACCTGGCTGGGTGAGATGTTGAAGTTGAAGCTGCGCGACGGGCTCGTGCACGATCTGGTGCGCGACTGGATGTTGCCCCGGCGCGCTTTCCGGCTCGCCAATGCGGGGGCCATGGGGGTCAATCCTGACCAGCGCATGCACGAGGATGCGCGCAAGCTGTGCGAGCTGTCTTCCGATCTGGGCCGCGGGCTGCTGCAGGCTTCGATTTTGTTTGTCTCCTTCGCCGGGGTTCTGTGGAGCCTGTCGCAGGATTTTGTTTTCCGGATCGCCGACAAAGACTACGCCGTGCCCGGATTCATGGTGTGGGCCGCCGTGATCTACGCCGGTGGCGGCTCGCTCGTCAGCTACTGGGTCGGCGGCAGTCTCATCAACCGCAATTCGGAGCGGTACGCCCGGGAAGCCGATTTGCGCTTTTCCATGGTGCGGGTCAACGAGCACCTGGATGGCATCGCTCTGGCGGGCGGCGAGCCCGACGAGCGGCGCCGCATCGAGCTGCATCTGGGTAACGTGCTGAAGGCGATGCGCCGCCTGGTGAGGGGGCTCACCAACTTGAGGTGGGTGACGGCGGGGTTCGGGTGGGTCACCATTGTCGCACCCATTCTGGTGGCCGCGCCGATCTACTTCGCGGGCAAGATCTCCTTCGGCGGCCTGATGATGGCGGCCGCGGCGTTCACCCAGGCGCAATCCTCGTTGCGCTGGTTCGTGGATAACTTCAGCCTGATCGCCGACTGGCGCGCCACGTTGCTGCGTGTTGCAAGTTTCCGCTCTGCCCTGACCCATACCGAAGAGTTGCGCGAGTTCGACAGCCGCATCCAGTACGCCGAAGGCGAGCCGGGGGCCATTACCATTGCCGACCTCAAGATCGTCTCGTCGGCCGGCTGGGACGTCCTCAAGGAAAAGAGCGTGGTCGTGCGCGCCGGAGAGCGAGTCCTGATTGTTGGCGCGCCCGGGACGAGCAAGACGCTGTTGTTTCGTTCCCTGGCTGGCCTGTGGCCGTGGGGCTCGGGCAACATCACTCATCCAAAGGACCAGCCCATCTTTTATTTCCCGCGAGGATCACCTTATCTGCCGCGCGGGACATTACGCGAGGTGCTGGCCTACCCGCTGAAAGTCGAGAGTTTCGACTCGGCTGTCTTTGCGCAGGCACTCGGCCGGCTCGGGCTCGATCGTCTCGAGCCGCTGCTGGATACGACGCAGCGATGGGATCGCGAATTGAGTGCCGACGAGCAGATATCGCTCGCCTTCGCGCGCATCGTGTTGCAGAGGCCCCCGTGGGTGCTCGTGGATGAGATCTTTGGATCACTCGATGACGAGACGCGCGAGCGCGTCACGGATGTGTTTGCGCAGGAGCTGCAGAACACCGGCCTCATCAATATCGGGCGCTCGGCGCAGGCCCGCGATCCGTTGTTTTCGAAGGTCGTGCACCTCGTCAAGGCGCCTCCCGATCTGAAGCTCGCGAAAGAGCCGGCAGGCCGCTCATGAGGAGTCGGGGGGCGGGCGCCGCGAGAGTGGCGGGATTACTGTGCGTTCTGCTCTTCCTGGCAGCGTTCCAATCGCACGTCTACGCACAAAACTTCGATTTCCGTCCGCCGGCCTCGGCAGCGGACCCGACCGCAGCGGCTGCTATGCGCGACCTTGCGGATCGGATGCTTCCGGTCTATTCAGAAGAAAATCCAGAGCGCTATTTGTCGAATTTGTCCTTGTTGCAGCTGGTGGCCGGCAACTACACGGCCGCCTACGCATCGCGTCAGTCGCTGCGCGATCGGCGGCGCAATGGCGAAGCAGGCCGGCCTGTGTCGCGCAGTGTGATTCTCGATATGTACGCGCGTGCCCGAGCCATCGAGGCAACCAGTCGTGCCCCATTCGCGCAGGCCTTCACCGTGGCCTACCGGGACTTCGTTCCGAAGTTGAACGACCTGGACGCGTATATCCTCATGGGTTGGCTGGCGACGCCGGCGTCGGCCTTTCAGGAGCCTGTGCAGAGGACCTTTGATCAGGTCAGGCCCAAGAACAGCATTACGCTGGCTGATGCCCTCGAGCTGGTGCAGGCGTATGCGACCTTCGATGCCTATCGCAACTTCGGCCCCGTTGTCGGTCCGCTCGACGCCGAGGATGAGCAGCGGCGCTATGCAACCGAAACCGATGTTGTGATCAACGTCCATCCGGGAGTCGATATCGCGGCGGTCATTGTGCGCCCCAAGACTTCCTCGAAACCACTACCAGCGCTCCTCGAATACACACCGTATGTCACGCCAACCTTTGACAAAGAAGTCGCCGCCCATGGCTACGTGGGTATTGTCGCGTATACACGCGGTAGAGGTAAGAGCACCGGTGAGCCGCTTCCATATCAACACGATGGCGATGATGCGCGGGCGGTGATTGATTGGATCACCAGGCAGCCGTGGAGCGACGGGGTAGTCGGTATGTACGGCTCGGCCTACAGCGGGTTCACTCCCTGGGCGGCCGCGAAGCGCTTGCCCCCGGCACTGAAGGCCATTGCGGTGACCTCACCGACCGCTCCCGGCATTGACATGCCGGATGACGGTGGCGTCGTTCGCAATTCAGCCTATCGATGGTCGCTGTACATGACCGACGCGATCGATGAAAAGACTTACAACGATGAGGCAGCGTGGCAGGCAGTGGATCAGAAGTGGTACGCGAGCGGTAAGGCGTATCGCGACTACGGCAGCCTGTACGGCAAGCCAAATCCGGTGTTCGTGCGTTGGCTGAATCACCCCAGCTACGACAAGTTCTGGCAGAGCCTGATTCCTTACGAGAAGGAGCTCGCCAAGGTGAATATTCCGGTTTTGACCATCACCGGTTATTACAGCGCCGGCGCGGGCGGCGCCTTGTATTACTTCAACGCGCATCACCGGTATGAGTCGAACGTCAACCATACACTGCTCGTCGGTCCCTATGACGATGGCGTGACGCAGCGCGGCGTACAACAGGTGTTGCGGGGTTACCAGGTGGACCCGGCTGCGGCGGTGGATCTGCGCGAGTTGCGTTATCAGTGGTTCGACCATGTTCTGAAAGGCGCACCGGTGCCGACGTTGCTGCAGGCTCCGGTGAACTATGAGGTGATGGGAGCGAACGAGTGGCGTCACGCGCCGTCGCTCGAAAAAATGAGCGATGGGACCATCAGGTTCTATCTCGACTCCGCATCCGTCGGCGCCAGTCATCATCTGTCCCAACGACTGCCTGGTAAGCCCGGATCTTCCGGCGCCAAGGGGAAATCCTCACGCGCTCTCAAGGGCAGAGCTGCCGGCTCCAGAGGCAGAGGCAAGCCCTCCGATCCTGGATATGTCGATCAGGTGGTCGACCTTGCGGATCGCAAGGACGCAGCCAACTGGGCGCCGCAGTTGGATATCGCGAGTAAGAGTGTCGACGTCCGCAACGCCACCGCATACGTGAGCGACCCGCTACCGCACCCTCTCGAGCTGCAGGGTGTCTGGTCAGCGCGGCTCGACATGACCGTGAACAAGATGGATGTCGACCTGCGGATCGCTGCCTACGAGCTATTGCCCAGTGGGGACTATGTGCAGTTGTTCGAGCCCTACACGGTTCGCGCCAGCTACGCAAAAGACCGGGTGCGCCGCTCACTCCTGAGAGCCGGCGAGCGTCAGCCGCTGGCGCTCAAGATCGACCGTCTCACCAGTCGTAAGCTCCAGGCCGGCAGTCGCCTGGTGCTGGTCCTTGGGGTCAACAAGCGTCCCGATGAGGAAATCAACTACGGCTCCGGCGAGGACGTCAGCACCGAGTCGCTCGAGGGCGAGGAAAGCAAAGTGCCGGTGAAGATCCGGTGGTATAGCGATAGTTACATTGAGATGGGAGTGGGGCGTCAAGGCTGACGAGGATCCAGTCCAAAAGATCCATGCAAGAGTTCCCGGGCGGAGAGCTAAGGTGACACCCTCGGCAATCAAGTCGGAGAGCTTGCCATGGTGGACTATAGGATGAGTGGCGCTCGGGCGTTGGTGTTGCTTCTGGGCTCATGTTGCTCCGTGGGTTGGACTACCCAAGCCCAAGGTCAGGCGGCAGAGCCTCCGGAGAAGATCGATCCCCACATGCATCAGCACGCCCACCAGATGAACATCCCGAGCGGGGCGTCGGATCGGTGTGAGGCGAAATTCACCTATCAGCCCGGGAGCCTCGGGCCCGAGCATTGGGGCGAGGTCTGCAGCATTGGGCACAGCCAGTCGCCGGTCGATATTGTAAAAGCGAAGATGCTGCCGGTCCCGCCGCTCGCGCCACTGGAGTTCCACTATCAGCCGGCAGATCTCGACATGGTGAACGACTGCAACCACTACCTGGTCAAAGTCAGGTTTCCTGACAACACGTGGTTGAGAGTCGGACGTAAGCCCTATCGGTTGAGCGAGATCGATTTTCACGAGCCGGGCGAGAATGCCGTCAAGGGAAAGCGGCCGCTGATGTCCTTACAGTTCGTGCATTTGTCGCCGGAGGCGACCTTCCTGATCGTCGAAGTCCCGGTGGTCGAAGGAAAGGAGAATCCGGTGATCAAGACGCTTTGGAAACATATCCCCGCGGGCGGCAAGGAGGAGGTGACCTCTGGTATCAAGATCAACCCGATGGATCTGCTGCCGGCGGATCACGGCTTCTATACTTTTCGCGGCTCGTTGACGAATCCGGTTTGTAATGAAGGCGTTGCCTGGTTCGTGTTGAAGAACCCGATTGAGATGTCGGCGAGTCAGATTGCTCAATACCGACGGTACTACCACGATACCGCAAGGCCTCTGCAACCTCTTGGGCAACGCCCGGTGCTTCAGAGCCCCTGATTCGCGGGTCGCTCGTGACGACGATGTGCGGCCGGGCCCGGTACCGGCGCTTCCTTCTTGCTCCGGCATTGCTTGCCTTGCATCTGAGTATGGGACCCCATGCGAATGCGGCGGCGCCTGACGAGCGACAAAGGGCGTTGACCCTGTTCGCACAGGGTAAACGCCTGGAAGCGCTGCCACTTCTGGAGCAGATTGAACAGAAGGCGCCGCAGGATGGCGAAGTTCTGGTCGCGCTGGCGGCATCGTTGGTGGAGCATGCCGCAACTTTGAGCGATCCGGGGGCGGTCGTCAGCGAGCGTGCTCGCGCTAAGCAGCTTCTGCAAAAGGCTTTCGAGCTGGGCAATACCAGCCCTCTGCAGGAGAATCTACGGCAGCTGCTGGGGGAGCTACCCGCCGACGGTGTTATCCGATTCTCCGCCAATCCCGCTGTACAGCAGGCGATGAACGCAGGCGAGGCCGCCTTTGCGCGGCACGAATTTGATACGGCGCTGCGAGAGTACGAGCAGGCATTGAAGCTGGAGCCAGGAAACTACTACGCCGCGCTCTTCACGGGAAACACGTTCGATCGGAAAGGCGACGCCCACAAAGCCGCCGAGTGGTATGAGCGCGCTACAGCGCTGAATCCGGACGCGGAGACCGCCTACCGGTACTACGCCGACATGCTGGCGGCGCACGCAGATATGGTCAAGGCGCGCGCCATGCTCATTCAGGCGGCGGTGGCCGAGCCTTACAACAAGATCGTGTGGCGTGAAATTCGCGCGTGGGCGCTCATCAACCACACGGCATTCAATATCGTCTACCTGCCGATCCCACAGCCCTCAAAGACCGCAGCGGGCGCGATTGCCTCAGCCTGGAAGGCTTATTATTCGGTCAAGGCTCGATGGGCCAGCGAGGTCTCCTATCGACACTCGCTGGCGGAGGAGTCCGAGGCGTTGCGTGCCGCCGCGGCAATACTGAAAACGACCGAAGAAAAGGATGCACAGGCTGTGAGCGCCGATCCGATCGCTCCATTGCTGTTGCGGCTGTATGAAGCCGGCCTGATCGATGCCTATGTGCTGTTTAGCCTTGGCGATGATGACATCGCCAAGGACTACACAGCGTATCGAGCTAAGCACCGCACACAGCTTGAAAACTACCTGGACCGGTTCGTCCTGCCGCGGGTCAATGGGAGGGCGGGGCGGGATTGACGTGCTCAATGGCCATCATCCCAAGGTCCTCGTGCCCGAGGATATGACAATGAAACACGAAGTCGCCGCTGATCGGGCCGCGGAAGTCCATTAGCAGCTGCACCTGGGGGTAGGGGATCACCGGGTTGCCATTCGAATCGATACAAGCATGCCTGCCATCCGTGGAAGCGGGACCTCCGCAGTAGGGTACTTCGATCATGTCGAGGAACTGGCCGTTGATGCCCGGCGCCTGCTGCGTGGGAAATTGCGGAGTGCCGTTGATCTCGAAGTTGTCCTGAGAGAGCACCTTGAAGTGAATCTGATGCTGGTGGAGCTCGTGATTCTCGCGAGCGCGGTTCTGCACGACCCATTTCTCCACTGTGCCCTGAGTCGTGATGATGGCCGGCGGGTTGTTGTTATCAAATGGGGTGTCGAGGCCATAGGGTTGGGTGGCGCACTTGGCGCCAGCCGCCGTTACGCACCCGGAAGCGTTGATGAAGAACTGGCTGCCGTCCTCCTGCTCCTCGAAGTAGACCGTACGCGTGAGAGCGGGTGCGACCTTCATGATGCCGCCAAAGCGCTGTTGATTGGTGTTGAGCGCGGTGTAGGCTGCGACACGATCGTCTGGCAACGGCTCGTCGGGATCCTGGGTTCCCATCAGCTGAATGTTGAGCAGCGGCCGGGTGGGTAACGTATCCCCATTCGGGCCTGAGTAGACGAATTGCGTGACGAGCTGAGCGCTCTTCACCGTAGGGGCTGGAGCGTGTACGAGGAACTCCACGCGTGAGGCGGGCGGAAACCGGAAGTGAGTCACCGGTATGAGACCGCCCGGCTGCTGGCCGTCCTGAGAGTTTACCGGCACACCGTCAATGCCCGCGATCAGAATGGTCTGCGGGACTCCGTCGAATCTCACCTGCAGGTCCAGGGGAGCATCGGAGCTGCAATTGCAGACCCGCCACAGTTGCGTCTCGCCATCCTCCATATGAATGACGGCGGGCGTGTAGGACACCGTGGTCGAGGTACCGTTAACGGATACAGTGGTGTCCAAGGGGACAAAGTTTACGCTCAGGTCGAACTGGGCAACGCTGCCGTCGGTTGTATTGTCGCCCTGCGAGAGATTCGGATCCTGAAAGGGCTGGTCACGAATCATGATTACCCGGTGGCGAAGCCCGGCAACGGTCGGTTGCACGTTGTTGATGCCATCGACGACCAAGGCTCCGGATGCTCCACCGAATACGGCCGGCTCCGACAGCATGTGCACGTGGGGGTGATACCAATACAGTCCTGGCGGTTCGTCCCTGGGAAATTGGATGCTGTATTGAAACGTGCTGCCCGGGTTGATCAGGGTTTTGGTCACGTTGTCACCATGACAGGCGGGCGATACGTTCGTGCCGTGATAGTGGATATTCATTGAGCCGCCCGTCATTCCAAACCCCTGAGCGTCGTTCTGAGGTGCCTGGTTGACGAAGGTGGTGTCGCCGCAATTGGGAGCGTTGAACATCTCTTGACTGTCGCCCACGCTGTTGAACGGCGTGTTGTTGGTCACAGTGATGTTCAATGTGTCGCCCGGATTCACGTGCAGCGTGGGGTTCTCCAGGCCGTTGGGGGTCATGAAGCAGAACAGCTGCCTGCCGAAGGTGTCGGTCACCGACTGGTAGGAAAACCGGACACTGAGGACGCCGTTGGAACTGAACAGCGCCGGCGGCTGGTGCACGACGCTACCTGCCAGAAAGCGCTGACATGGATTGCCGACCGGCGCCACCGGGGGAGGTGGTGTTGCGCTCGCAGGCGTCATGGGGGTCTGTGCGAGTGCGCAAGTTGAGACGAAGGTCGCGAAAATGAAGCCACAGAGCGCTTTTCTGTATTGCATGTTTGCTCCCTCAACGATGGCAACCTGTCGGATGCTAGTTAGGGAACACTGTCCAGGTAAATGGATACGAAGATCCAGGCGGAGCCGGCCCGTCGAATGACGGGCCGGCTCGCGTTGCATCACGGCGGAGGTGGCAGAGCGTTCAGATAGGACCGCAGGCCCTGAGAGAAGCTGAAGTTGGAGAAAGCGTCCCAATTGATCGACCAGCTCATCACACCGTGCAGGCCGCGGTAGCCGCCGGGATTGCGCAGCACGTACTGGCCGCCGAATGACTGCCCCAGAGTCAGGTAGTTCAGGGCCTGCTCCAGCTGCGGGACGGCGACAAAGCCGTTACCGGCGTTGACGTTGGCGGGTACTCCAATCGCCACCTGGTCGGGCCGCAATCCAGGGAAGACATGGCCCGTGTTGGCGACCGGGAAACCGGTCAACAGCATTTCGGTCATGGCGACATGGAAGTCGGCACTCCCCATGGAGTAGGAGTGGCCGTCGAGCGCCAGCACCGGGCCCGAGTTGTAGTCCTGCACCTGCACCAGAGTCAGGATGTCCCGCACACCATAAATCAACGGCAGATACGAGCCGGTACGCGGGTCGCCCGCGCTGGTGCCGCCGTAGAACTGGAAGCCTACCTGCACGAAGAAGGTCTCCGGTGCGATCGTCAGGACGAAGCCCGGGCCGACGTTGCTCGCGATCTGGTGCAATGCCGTGATCAGATTGACGATGCTCGGCGTGGTCGGATGCGAGAAGTCGCTGTCGCCGGAGTTGAGCTGGATGGATGTGCCTTCGAAGTCGACATCCAGGCCATCGAGGCCGTACAGCTTGAGGATCCCGGTCACCGAATTCACGAACTGCTGGACATCGGTACTGGTGTTCAGGACGACGTGGCCGTCCTGGCCACCCACCGACAACAGGACCTTCTTGCCGCGGCCGTGCAGGATCTGCACGTCGGACTGAAGTTCCGCGATCGATGTGGAGGTGAACGGAACGAACTGGATCTGCGAAGTAGACCCCGAAACAGGCTCACCGAAGGCGAGGTTGACGATATCCCAGTCCTGCGATACATCGCGCAGCTTGATGAAACCCGAGCCGTTGTCGAAGTCGTGCCAGTAACCCACCAGCAGGCGCGAGGGTAGCCCGTTAGTGGGACAGGCCCCGATGGTGACGCTCTGCGCGGACGATGTGACTGAGTTGTTGAGGTCGTCAGTGACCGTGGCCGTGAGTTGATGGGAGCCAGGCGTGTGGGATAACCAACTGATGGAGAAGGGCGCAGCCGCGGCGGTTCCGATCAATGTTCCGGCGTCGAAGAATGCGACTTTGGTGATGACCGCATCGGCGGACGACGCATTCGCGGAGACCGTCAGTGGCGCGGCGCAGGCTAGAGATGCTCCAGCCCCTGGCGCAGTGATTGAGACCGCTGGGGGTGTTCCGCCGCCCGTGCAAGTGCCTGTCAGCGTCCAGGCATCGGGCCAGTTAGAGCCAGTTCCTGGCGCGTAAGCCGATGACGTGGGAGACGAGCACCAGCCGGCAACCTGACAGCGGTACTCGTGACCGATATTGCGCACGAGCTGACCAACCGAGAATGCGGTTCCCGCCACATAGGGAGGATCGTTAATGCACTGGGGGCCGCCGCTGCCGCCTCCGCCGCC
>Ga0134126_10000275_pt1 | contig 66515 bp, 50 predicted proteins | sample KB31752_FD_96881 | JGI IMG/M metagenome (GOLD analysis project Ga0134126, IMG submission 96881) | Terrestrial soil microbial communities with excess Nitrogen fertilizer from Kellogg Biological Station, Michigan, USA - KB3-175-2 | ecosystem: Environmental > Terrestrial > Soil > Unclassified ...
CCGTCACCGGCGCGCAAGCGGACATCTTTCGGCATTATGGAATTTCCATGGAAGGATTGTCGGCGCTCGGTCAAAAACTGGTGAGTGCCAGTCGCCCTAAATAGTTTCCATTTTCCATGCCCTTGATTCTCGCCATCGACCAAAGCACTTCCGCCACCAAAGCGGTGCTTTTTGATGGCGCGGGAAAAGTCGTGGCCAAATCCTCGTGCGAACATCGCCAGATCTACCCGCGTCCCGGCTGGGTCGAGCACGACGCCGAGGAAATCTGGCAAAATGTCCTCACCGTCATCCGCGACATCGCCCGGGGGAATTCAAAAAAGCTTTCCTCGCTCGTCGCCCTGAGCATCGCCAATCAACGCGAAACTATCCTGATTTTCGATCGCAAAACCGGTCGTCCGCTGCACAACGCCATCGTCTGGCAGGATCGGCGCGGCGATGCCATTTGCCAAAAGCTTCAAGCGCAAGGCCACGAGTCTTTCCTCCGGCAAAAAACCGGCCTCAAAATCGATACCTATTTCTCAGCCTCAAAAATCAAATGGCTCATTGCCGAAAAACCCGCCCTCGCCCCCAAACTCGCGCGCGGTGATGCCCTCATCGGCACGATTGACACCTATTTGATATATCGGCTCACGGGCGGCGCCGTTTTCGCCACCGATTTCACCAATGCCAGCCGCACTCTCCTGTTCGACATCGGCAAACTTTGCTGGGACGAAAAGCTCTGCAAGCTCTTCAACGTGCCGCTGCGCGCGCTGCCTGAAGTTCGCGAAAGCTCCGCGCGTTTTGGCGAGACCGACGCCGGTGGCATTTTGCCCAAACGCGTGCCGATTGTCGGCGTCATGGGCGATTCGCAAGCCTCGCTCTTCGCGCAATGTTGTTTTCAACCCGGCTCGGCCAAGGCCACCTTCGGCACCGGCACTTCGGTATTGCTCAATATCGGTGGCAAATTTCCTCCGCCTAAAAATAACGCCGTCACGGCGCTCGCCTGGATGATCAACGGCCGGCCGACCTACGCCTCGGAAGGCATCATCAATTTTTCCGCCGCAACTATTTCCTGGCTGCGCAATCAACTCGGCCTGATCCGGGATTCGCGTGAAGCCGAGAAACTGGCCGCGAGTGTGAAAGACAGCGGTGGCGTTTATCTCGTGCCCGCCTTCGCCGGCCTGAGCGCTCCTTACTGGTCGCCCGAAGCGCGCGCCGCTGTGACCGGCATGACCGCTTTCACCACTCGCGCACATCTCGTCCGCGCGGCCGAAGAATCCATCGCCTATCAAATCCGCGACGTGCTCGACATGATGCGGACCGACGCCAAAATCCAATTGCGCCAGCTTCACGCCGACGGCGGTCCAACCCGCGACCATTTTTTGATGCAATTTACTGCCGACATTACCGGCGTGAATCTCAGGGTTTCGGAAGTCGCCGAAAGTTCCGCGTGGGGCGCGGCCATGAGTGGCTTGCTCGGGCTTGGTGTTTATTCGTCTCCTGAACAATTCACGAAGCTGTCGCGCAAGTCCGTGATGTTCCGTCCCCGCATGAAAGCGGCCGACGTCAAAAAAATTCACGACGGCTGGCTGGCGGCGGTGAAACGAGTTTTGTAATAATCAACGATCGAAAAATGAAAATCAACTGGTTCAAACTGGCGCTGGCCGTTTTGGCGGCGGTAACTGCAGTCGCATTCACGCAAACCTCATCCGCGCAGGCGGCATCGAAGGGGAAAATCGCCGTCGTTATTTCGACGCTGAACAACCCCTGGTTCGTCGTGCTCGCCGACACGGCCTAGGCGCGCGCCACCGAACTCGGCTATGACGCCACGATTTTCAATTCGGAAAACGACACCGCGAAAGAAGCCGCTCATTTCGATAACATCATCGCCAGCGGTTACAAGGCCATTCTGTTCAACCCGACCGACGCCAACGGCTCCGTCGCCAACGTGGAGAAGGCCAAGGCCGCGGGCATCCCGGTGTTCTGCATCGACCGCGAAATCAATTCCACCAACGCCGCCGTCTCGCAAATCCTTTCGGACAGTTATTCCGGCTGCGTGAAGCTCGGCCAGTATTTCGTCAAGACCGTTGGCAAGGAGGGCGAGTATGCCGAATTGCTCGGCATCGTCGGCGACAACAACACCTGGAACCGCTCCAAAGGTTTCCACAGCGTCGTGAACCGTTATCCCGGCCTGAAAATGGTCGCGCAACAAAGCGGCGACTTCGACCGCGCCAAGGGTCTCGAAGTCATGCAGTCCATCTTGCAGGCGCATCCAAACATCAAGGCTGTTTTCTGCGGCAACGACGCCATGGCCATGGGCGCGTATCAGGCGCTGGTCAGCGCGGGCAAGGACAAGCAGGTGAAAGTCTTCGGCTTCGATGGCGCCGACGAAGTCGTGAGGATGATTGCCGAAGGCAAAATCGCCGCGACTGGCATGCAGTTTCCCAAAACCATGGCCCGCAAATCCGCCGAATTCGCCGATGAATACATCAAGGGCAAGCGCGATTTCCCGCAGAAAGTTCCCGTCGCGGTCGAACTCGTCACGCCGGAGAACGTTGCCAAATACGGCGATTACGGAAAAAAATAATCCATGCGCGCCGTTCGCTGGATCATCGCCATCGCGATCATCGCGGTCGTGTGCTGGCTTTTCCCGCTGTTCCACGTCGTGCCGCTAAAAAAGGTAAAAGCGGAACAAGCGGCAACGGCGTTCAATGCCACGCGATTCGCGGAGAATTTTTGGACGAACCAGCTGCTGCCCTCATTGAATAAGGCTGTGAAGGCCGGCGTTCTACTGCCCGCGATTCAGGCAGACCCTGCGGCGGCTAAAAAGAAATACGCGCGAAGCGTCGGGCTAAGTGATGCGTATTTTTATTTTCTGTCCGGAACCGGTCGCGTCGTTTCCGTTTCCGATGACGCCATTTCACTGGCTGTTACGGACGGCACGACGAATGCCGAAATCTCGCTCCAAACCGGCCTGATCTTTGGCGATGCGATTCGCGACGGCACCGGTTTGCTGAACGCCAGCGATTATCCAAACTCCCAGGATTTCAACGATATTTCCGCCGCATTGGATCATCTCGTGGAAACCCGCGTTTTGCCCGGCCTTCGGCAGCAGGCCAAACCGGGCGCAAAAATTTTCTTCGCCGGCTGCGCGGAGGTGGACGATGAATCCACGGATCTGAAACCGCTGAACGTCATTCCCATCCAGACGAAAGCCGAATGAGCGCCAACACCAAAGAGTGGATTAAAAAGCTCCAGCCGCTCATTGCGCTCGCGGTGATGGTGTTCGCGCTCTCGCTGCTCTCAAGCAATTTCCTGACCTTATCAAACCAGCGAAATATTCTGCTGCAAATTTCCGTCAACCTTTGCCTCTCCATCGGCATGACGCTCGTGATGCTTACGGGGGGAATTGACCTGTCCGTCGGCTCCATCTTCGCCATGGGCGGAGCCGTGGCTGCCGGCTTGTTGAAAAACGGCCTGGCACTGAAACCCTTGGGCGTGGTTCTGCAATTCACGCCGTTAGGCGCGGTGGTTGGAGGCATTCTCGTTGGCTTTGCGCTCGGATTATTCAACGGCGTTGTCATCACGCGCCTGCGGCTGCAACCGTTCATTGTCACGCTGGGCATGTTGAGCATCGCGCGCGGACTTACGATGCTCTGGACTGGCGGCTTTCCCATCACCGACCTCGGGCCCAGTTTTGATTTTATCGGTGTCGGCTCCTGGCTGGGGATTCCGATGCCGGTCTGGATTACTGCCGCGCTGGTTGTCATTTTCCATTTCATTTCCCGCTGCACGCTGCTCGGGCGTTACATTTACGCCGTGGGCGGCAGTGAAAAGGCGGCGGGGTTTTCCGGCTTGAACGTGGATCGTGTGAAGCTTTGGGTTTATGCCTTGGGCGGGGCGCTCGCCGCGGTGGCCGGATTGACTTTGACCGCTCGCCTGGACGCCGCCGACCCTAAAGCCGGCCTCGGGTACGAATTGGATTCCATCGCCGCCGTTGTTATCGGCGGTACGTCGCTCCTGGGGGGGCGTGGTTCAATTCTCGGCACCGTCCTCGGCTGCCTCATCATTGGCGTGTTGAACAACGGCATGTTCCTGCTCGACATCTCGCCGTTCTGGCAATTGGTGGTCAAAGGCCTGGTCATTATTGCCGCGGCAGCCATCGACAAAATGGGTTCGGACCGGGAATAGCTCCAATCAGACCGCTACCTTTTCCCGCTCCGTTGCTCCTTCCTCTTTAGTTTTGACTGGCCGCTTGCACCAATAATTCGCCAGCACCGAACCGCTGACATTCATCCACGGACTAAAAATCGCCGCCGCGAGGCCCATTGTGCCGAGCATGTTCATGGCGCTGGCCACACCCGACGCCATGCTGCCGTTCTGCAAGCCAACCTCAAACGCCACCGAGCGCGCCGAATGTTTATCGAGCCCGCTCGCGCGGCTCAGCCAGTAACCGAACACATAACCGGCAGCGTTATGCAGCATCGCCGCCAGAAACAACAGCCCGCCGATTTTCAGCAAGCTATCGCGTCCCGCCGCCGTCGTCACCAGGGTGAAATACACAATGCCGAACATGGAAAATTTCGGCATCCATTTTTCGATTTGATCGAATCGTTGCGTCAGCCAATGAAACACCACACCCGCAACCACCGCCGCCAGCAGAAATCCAAAAACGCCGATGGCAGCAGCCAAGGTCTGCGGCGCGGTTGCCAAAATGAGCCGCCATCCGCCGCCCGCGATGAAGACGAGCCATGCCGCGCCGAATACTGCGATGCCACGCACGGTCTTGCACCCGCGCGGCGAGGCATGCTTCAAGTAATCATGCAGCAACGCCGCGCCAATCGGCACGAGCACAATTTTGATGATCTCCATCATCATGCTGAAGAACTTCACCTCGATGAATTGTCCGGCGAGCAATTTCATCCACAACGGCGTCATCAACGGCGCGAGCATGGTTGTGATCGCGGTTACTGTTACGGACAGCGCCAGGTTTGACTTCGCGATGTAGGCCATCACGTTCGACGCCAATCCGCTCGAGCACGATCCGATGAGAATGATTCCGGCCGCGATTTCCGGCGGGAAATGAAACATCTTGGTTAGCGCCAGGCCGACCAGGGGCATCACGGAAAAATGGCAGACGATTCCCACCAGCACGCCGCGCGGCGATTTCACCACGCCGGAAAAATCCTTCAGGCTCATCTGCGTGCCCATGCCGAACATCACGAGCTGCACGATGATGAGCAGCAGCCATTTGTTCCGCATGTCCACGCCGCCGATGTGCAGGATGTGATCGGGGTAAACCATCGCCGCCGCCACGGCGGCGAGAATCCATACGGTGAATTGATAACCGCGCAGCGCCTTCGAAAAACGCAAGCCGACTGCCAGCGCGATGAGCAGGCAGACAATTGCGAGTTGCCAGGGAGGCGGGCTGCTCATTTCAAAACCGTCGCGAGATAATCCACCGCGATGCCCGGGCTCGCCAGGATGGGCACGCGTTTGTCAGCCGGCGCAAGTGTTTCCACCACCCGCGCCATGGAAGCCTGCGCCAGCACGATCACATCCATTTCGCGCGATAATTCCTTCAACACTGCCGCCACTTTCGCATCATGCATCGCCGCATCGCCGCTCATCAATGCGTCAAAAGCGCCTTCGCAGAGCTTCGACGTCAGTTCAATCTTTTTGCCAGCCGCTGCCGCGCGCCGCGCGATCAAATCCGCCGTCGGTTCCAGCGTCGTTCTCAGCGTGGCAACGACACCGACCTTCTTTCCGGTGGCCACGGCCTTATCCGCCATTGGCTGGTCCACGCGCAGCACCGGCACACCAGTGAGTTTCGCGCCCGCGTCCACCGCCGGCCCGATGGAAGAACACGTCACCAGGACGTAATCCGCGCCCGCGAGTTCGGCGGATTCCAGGTAGCCCGCGACGCGCCGTGAAATTGCGGCCGTCAAGCTGCCCGCCGTCATGATGCCTTTCACGAGGCTGTCGTCCACGATGTTGAAGACCTTCACATCCGGCAGTTTTTCTTTGCACAATTGCGCAAACACCGGCACCAGCGTGGCCGAGGTGTGAACCAGTCCGAGAGTTTTTTGTTTCATAACTAAATCCTTCCGCGTTTCACGATATCAAAATAATTTTCCGGACCCACTTGTCCGCCCTTGAAAACAATTTCCAGATCATCCACGGGCGAAGCCGGCGCGAACGCGCGGCACAGCGGCGCGCCCGGTGTGAGCGGCGCAATCATTTCCAAAGCTTCAATGCCCAATGCCCGTGCAGCAAAACTCGATGTGTCTCCGCCCGCGATGCACAATCGGAGCGCGCACGTTTGCCCCAAGGCCGCGCGCAAAACCTTGCCCAATGCTGTGCCCAGAACATGCCCCGTGGTCGCCTTGAGCTTCGCCGCGACGTGCTTCTGTGCGCCGCCGCGCGTGGTATGCACGATGACACTCCGTCCGGCTCGCAACAGTTTTGCCGTGGCTGCTGTGGCGCGTTCAATCTCGAGGCTTCGCTTTGCTGCCGATGCCAAAGCGGTCGCGTTCAGCGCGACTTCCGCAAAATCGTTTTTTACTGCGTGCGCAATTTGTTTTTGCGTCACCGGCGAACAACTGCCGGAGCCGGCCAGGATTTGTTTCACCGCCGGCGCATTTGGTGGAGGCTTCACGCACGGTGTCGAAGCCCAATGCGCCGCCAGCGCCGCTTCGATTCCCGAGGAGCCGATGGAAAAGAGCGGTGTCTGAACGCTCGCGTTACGATCAATCAATCCGCCGATGCGTGCCAATTGTTCGGGGTACAACGCGTCAAACAATACCACGTCCGGTTTGTCCCGCAGAATGTTGTCCAGCATCGCGCACGCTTTTTCCTCGGGTGACGCGACCTGCAAAATATCGAACAGCGCGATTTTCCTCTTTGTTTGCTTTGCAAGGTGCAAGCGCAAGTCGGCTTCCATCATTGGCGTTACCGGATGTTTGCTGATGGACGGATGCCGGTCCAGCCGATGAATCTCGCCGTTAGTGCCGATCCCGAATCGCGCAAACAGATTGCCAAATACGCAATGGCGTCCGAGTGACGGCGCCGCGACTAGCAGCGGCACGAATCGCGCGCGAAAAATTCCCGCCGCCACATCGAGCACGCAACCGATGTTTCCCACCTTCGGCGAGGAATCGAACGTGGAACAAACTTTGTAATGCACATGCCGTGCGCCAAGGGCCTTCAACGTTTTGAGCGCTGGTGCGAGTTCGCGCTTCATTGCCGCTGGTGCCAACGCGCGCGTCGTCCCAGCCACGCCCATCGCTTGCAGGCGGGGAAATCGTTTCAACTGCGCTCGCGAGGGCGGTTTGATAAATAACGCCGTCCGGATTCCCGCCAGCGTCAATTGCTCCAGCGCATCGGTCGAGCCGGTGAAATCATCGCCGTAAAAAGCCAGGAGAAGTTTACTCAATCGCTTTTCCTCCCGAATTTTTCCACCGAAATTTTCAGTTCGGGATATTTCGCCGCCGCCTGTTCGGTGCTCAACCCTTCCACCGCGGCTTCCCACCATTTTTGTAACGAACGCACTCCCGCCGCCGGTCCTTCGGGATGCGCCAGGATGCCGCCGCCCGCGAGATAAAGCAGGTCAACGGTCCGCGTGCGGCGATATGTTTCCGGCGCCTGCCCGCCCCATTGGCCCGATGAAACCACGGGCATGATCGTCATGCCGCCGGCCAATGGTTTCAGGCACGCTTCGATCGAACGCGTCACCGAATCATCACTTTCCCAAAACTTGTTTGCGATGCCGTTGACGTGAATCTGGTCTACGCCCGCCAGCCGCCAGAGTTTTTGATAAGCCGGAAATTCAATGCCCAGCCACGGATGCCGGTTCAGCGCGCCCCAGCCATTGCGGTGTCCATGAATCGCGAGCGAACCGATGTCGCAAATCATTTTCCCGCCCGCAAGCCCCACGCTGTTCAGCGAAATCATCGCGCACGTGCCGCCACTGATAACGATTTTTTCATAATGCCGCCGCATCGCGTCCATTTCGTCACTGATATTGAACGCATACATCACTTTTTTGCCGGTGCGATCCGCATGCGCGTTGATCACGCGCATCACGGCATCCACGCGCGCGTCAAAAGGCGAGTGCGGCGGGTTCGCCATCAATTCATCATCCTTGATGAAATCGATTCCCGCCTCAACGAGCGTTTTCACCAATTCCGCCGCTTGCTGCGGCGTTAATCCGATGCTCGGTTTGATGATCGTGCCGATAAGCGGACGATTCTGGACACCGGTCAGTTCCCGGCAGCCCGTGACTCCGAATTTCGGCCCGCGAAAAGGCTGCGTGAACGAGGCTGGCAATTCCAAATCCATCAGCTTCAAACCGGAGAATTGCGACAACTCGTAAAGGTTTCCTTGAACCGTCGAAATCAGCGTCGGCAGATTCGAACCAACATTTTCCACCGGCCACGAGACAACAATCTCCGCACGCTGATATGTTCCGGTTTTGCCGCGGCAACCCGGCAGGCTGGGCTCGCTCACGTTTTTGAGTGGAGTGATTTTTTCCACGCGCGCGGCGAACCGCTGCTTCAGTTCCTCCGTTTCGCCAGGCACCGCCACAAATGTTCCGGACGATTGTTCGCCCGCGAGCACCGCCGCCGCTTTTTCCACGGCCAGCGGCGTTTCGATGCGGTAAGTGGCGAAAAAGCGTTCCATTTTGGAAAGGGTCACGGATTTGTTTGCAGGACACAACGAAAACCGGTCACCACGCTGAACCGATTCGGCGCGGCATGCTCGCGAAAGGACGACAGCAGGCTTTTCGGCCCGCAATTATTCCACGCGCCGCCGCGCAACACGCGTTGCCGGTGCGAGCCATCGTAAAAATCCTCGCACCACTCGAGCGCATTGCCCGCGAGATCATAAATCCCGAGCGCGTTCGGCGCAAAACTTCCCACCGGCGCCGTGGTCACGAATCCGTCGTTGTAGCCCTCGATATGCGGCCAGTTGGTAAAATAATGGAACGCTGCCATATCCGCAAAATTTCCCGCGCGCGGCGGCGGCGGAAATTGCGCGCCCCAGGGATAGATATTCTCCAGCTTGGAATTTTTTTTCGCGGGCGCTCCGTTGGTTTCGCGATCACCGATGCCGACAGCGCAGCTCCATTCCGCATCCGTGGGCAGGCGATAAAGTTGGTTGGTCGCAATGTTCCGCGCCGCACGTTCGGTGTCCGTCAGCCACACACAAAACGCGCGCGCATCATTCCAACTCACGTTGACCACCGGAAATTCCGGCCCGGTCGACACCGGCGTCACGTCATGATACGCGGCGTGGTTCCAATTCGTGCCGTCGAGCTTCGGGTGTGTCGCCGCGAACGCCGCGAAATTCCTCACGCGCGTTTCGTAAATCGAAAACGACACGCTCGTCTTCGGCACCGGCACAAAAATCATTCCCAAGCTGTTCGTCCGGCGGACGGATCCGGGAGAGGTGCTGGTCGTTTGCCCGGTCGCCGATGCGCAGGAAAGGGCCGCGATGGTTGCGAGAAGGGCAGGAAAAACTGGAACTCTGGCTCGGCTCATCAGGTTCTTGTGATTTTGCCGAATTTGCGGCCAGCCAGTCATCTGAAAAACGCCAAAAGACTTTTGAAAAATGCCAACCGCGTTGCAGCGCGCGCCAACTCGCGACAAAAAACTCGATTTCATGTGTCAAACAGGATTTCATTGCTCCATCGCGCGCGACAGCTTCCTTCGGGCACCTGGACATGTTTTCGCAAGGCGCGGCGCGTCAGACCAAATGAGCACCAAACGAATTCTTCTTCTGAAACAAATTGCCACCACGCTTGCACTCTCTTTTCTCGCGCTGAAAGCCGCCGCGCAGACAAACCTCTACGTCGCGCAGGACGGCAGCGCGCGTTTCAAGACGGTCCAATCGGCCATTATGGCCGTTCCCTCCGGCAGCCGCGAAAATCCGGTGATCATCCACATCGCGCCTGGGACCTATAAGGAACTTATTTACGTTCAGCGCGAAAAATCCTTTTTCCGGCTCATCGGCGAAAATCCGACCAATACGATTCTCTCCTTCAATCTTTACGCCGGCATCACCAATGCCGAAGGCAAACCCATCGGCACCTTCAAAACGCCGTCCACGACTATTGATGCGGATGATTTCACCGCCGAAAACTTGACCTTTGCAAATTCCGCTGGGCCGATTGGCCAGGCGCTGGCGATCCGTGTGGATGGCGACCGCGCCGCCTTCCGCAACTGCCGTTTTCTCGGCTGGCAGGACACGATTCTGCTGAATCGCGGCCGGCAATATTTTGAGGATTGCTATATCTGCGGGCACGTGGATTTCATTTTCGGCGCCGCCACCGCCTGGTTCGAAAAATGCGAGATCCATAGCTTGCGCGACGGTTATCTCACCGCCGCCTCGACACCGGTGGACCAGCCTTATGGTTTTGTCTTTTCCCATTGCAAAATCACGGGCGAACCGGGCGTGAAAACGTTCCTGGGCCGTCCATGGCGGCTTTATGCGAGCACGATTTTTTTGAATTGCGACATGTCCGAAGTCGTCCGGCCGGAAGGGTGGAACGATTGGAGAAAACCGGAGGCGCACACCACTGCGCGCTATGCGGAATACAACAGCACTGGACCCGGCGCCAATCCGACGAGCCGGCCGGCCTGGACGAAACAATTGACCAAAGCCGAGGCGAAAAAGATCACCATTGAAAATGTTCTGGGCGGCGCGGACGATTGGAATCCCGATCTGACGCATTCCTATAGCGCGAATCGTTTTAATATTGAATACGGCGAAGCTGGCGGGCAAAAGCTGTGGCTCGATGCGCACGTTCCCAATGGTACGGGCAAATTTCCGGTGGTCCTGATAGTTCACGGTGGAGGCTGGATGAGCGGGGATCGCGAGACGGATATTGTGCCGGTGTTCGCGCCGTACGCGACGAATTTCGCCTGGTTCACCATTTCTTACCGGCTCGCGCCGACCAATCGTTGGCCCGCCTGTTACGACGATGTGCTGACCGCGATTCGCTGGGTCAAAAAACATGCGGAAGAATTCAAGGGCGACCCAAATCGTATGGCGCTGCTGGGTTATTCAGCCGGCGGACATTTGGTGACGCTGGCGGGAACACGCGGCAAAGGCGACACGCGAGTCGAGGCCGTGGCCGCGATGGCGCCGCCGACTGATTTGGTTTCCGACAACGAGCGGCGCGGCGGATTGACTATTTCGATGAGATCATTGTTCGATTTTAATTCCACAAATATCACCCGCAGGGTGCGTGCAGTGTTGAAGAAAAATTCGCCGCTCACCTACGTGAAACCCGGTTTGCCGCCATTTCTCATTCTGCAAGGCAGCGCGGATAAAACTGTTCCTGCCGTGCAATCGGAGGCTTTCCAGAAAAAACTTGAGGCAGCCGGCGATGATTGCCAATTGATCCTCATTCCTCAGGGACAACACAGGATCGCCGATTGGAAGCAATTTGTTCCTGGGTGGCAGATGAAATTGATCGCGTGGCTCGATGAAAAATTGGCAGTGAAATAAAATCTCAGTGTCGCGTGACGAGCTTCTGGACTTCAATGCCCGCGAGGATGAACGGTCCGACGCCCTTCAAATCGTTTTCGACAATTGGCTCACTGACGTAATACGCAAATGAGCCATCGCGCGGGCCGCCGCGGGTGGATTTGAAGCCGAGCCCGGCGACCTGGCAGCAGTGTGTCAGCGTCAGCGTCTTGGAATCTTGCTCCCGCACGAATTCCTTGAGCACGCCGCGGTAGCCGTTGAGAACCACGGAGACATACTGATCTGGAATTTCGTGATTATTCAGCGCCTTCGCCAGCGCATAGACGAACATGGTCGAAGCCGTGGCTTCGAGATAATTGCCGTCGGTATTTCCCTTGTCCATCACCTGCCACCACACGCCGGTATCCGGGTCCTGGAATTTCGCGATGCCTTTGGCGAGGTCGTGGATTTGCCCAATGAGCGCTTGCCGCGCGGGATGATTCGCCGGCAAATAATCGAGCGTGTCCACCAGCGCCATCGCGTACCACCCCACCGCGCGACCCCAGAAATTCGACGAGGCGCCGGTGACGGGATTGGCCCACGCCTGCACTTTTTTTGCATCCCAGCCGTGATAATAAAGCCCGGTTTTCGGGTCGTATAAATGCTGTTTCACCAGCGCAAATTGCCGGGCCACGTCGTCATAATTCGACGCCGGACCGTGGAACACTTTGGTGTATTCCGCGTAAAAAGGCGCGCCCATGTAGAGGCCGTCGAGCCACATTTGGTTCGTGTAACGTTCCTTGTGCCAGAAGCCGCCTTCGGGCGTGCGCGGCTGGGTGGCCAATTGTTTTTCCAGCAGCGCCGCCGCCTTCGCGTAACGTTCATCCTTGGTCATCTGATACAACGCAATCACCGCCTTGCCGGGATTTAACGCGTCGAGCTGATATTCCGCCGGATGGTAACCCGCGATGGCGCCGTTGGTGGAGATGAACGAATCAATGGCATTGGTGGCGAACATGACATAGGCCGGGTTAGTGGCTTGCTCGTTCAGCTTCAGCAACGACAGCACGAACAGGCCCGCGGCGTAATCCCATTTGCCGCCGCCGCCCGACGGTTTCCAGGCAAGCCGGCCATCAAGCCGGACTATTTCTGAGTTTGCCATTCGCACGGACCATTGCAGCGGAGTGGCGCCATTGAAATTTGTTTCCGCTGAAAAGCCGGACGACGCGGCCAATAACGCCATGGCGCAAATGGCGGTGCGGGTTCGAAAAACTGGATTCATATCTCGGAAATGATTGGGAAAAACATCGTGTAAATGCAACGACTCATTCACCGAATCCGACGGAGCAGGGATGCGCCAAGGGGAGGATATTGTCGAGAGATTGCTGCGCGGGGCAGGGAACTGCCCCGCGCAATGAGAGAATATTCTTCTGCTCAGGGCGCGAGCAGGATTCGATAGAACTGGGCCGAGTTGACCGAATTCGTGTCCGTGAACGTGAATGGCAGAGTCGGCGCGTTGTTCGTTAAGATGCTCTGCCAATCCGTCAGGTCGGTTGAAACCTGGATGATATAATCCGGCCCGGCGTCGCCGCTGACCGTCATCGAGAATTGGCCATTGGCAAAGCTGGCCGTGCTCGATGTCGGGGCCGCGACAGGATTCACGACGATCGTGAAATTGTTGGTAGCGCTCAGATTCGGCGAACCATTGTCCGTTGCCACTATGACGACATTGTTTGTAGAGCCGGCGCTGGCCACCGGCGGACGCCAGTTCAGGATGCCGGTGCCTGAATCCAGGCTGCCGGGCCCGGCCAGCAAGCTGAACGTCAGCGATTGGATCGGTTCATCCGGATCCGCGGCCACATTCGTGATGCTGAACGGAACACCCACGTTCACGATCTGGGTCGGAATTGGCCTGAGCTCCGGAGCAGTGTTGCCGACTGTCAGCACGGCAGCGCTGCTGGTGACAGTGCCCGCCGCGTTCGATACAATCACAGAATAACTCGCTGCGTCATTCACGTTCGCGTTAATGATGTTCAACGTCACATTGGTCGCGCCGTCAATATTCGTCCCGTTTTTCTGCCATTGATAAGTCGGGTCCGAAATGCCCGTGGCGCCCACCGTGAACGTTGCCGTCTGGCCCCCGGCGATGCTCTGGCTCGCCGGATTTGTCAGGATGTTCGGCGCCAATTGCGGCGTCCAGCCATTGAGCCAGGTCGTCGCGTTCTCCGCCGCGAGCAGCCGCGGGTCGGCGCTGGTCAATTGCACGAAACTTAGGAATGGACTCGCTGTGTTATCGAGCAGGACAGTGTTATCGGCGTTGCTGCAGCCGTATTCCCACAACAATTGACTGCCTTGCGCCGTGCCGTCCGCGTTGGTGTAGGCCTGCAGATCGATGCTGCAATTGATCCAGGCGGCGAGACCGTTGGTCTGGCCGTTGTGGTCGGACATCAGGCAGTTGGTCACTCCTGCCGCGCGTGTTAGCTGGCAATTCACAAACGAGAATCCATTGCTCACCATCAATCCGCCGTAACCCTGCCAATTGCCGCTGGCGCCGTTGGCGGTGCGCGGCGCGGCCAGGTTTGGCGTGCCCGTGCCGCCAATCGTGCGAATTTCGCAATTCGTAGCGAACAAAACGCCGCCACCCCAGACGTAATCGAAGTTGCCCTGAATGAGGCTGTTGTTGAAATAAGCCGACGAAGTCGCTGAATTGTCGAGAATCGTATCTTGCCGGCTGTCCACTTCGGCATTGTTCAGGATGAAGTGACTGCCATTGCCGTTGATCATCAGCGCTTCCGCTTGCGAACCACCCTGCGGCGTCGTGTTGATGATCGTCATGTTTTCCACGGCCACTTCAAACGCATTCACCTGGAAGGCCATGCGCGTGCTCGTGCTGGGATTCATGTTGTTGTTGTTCGCATAACCGACAACCGTGCCGGTGCGGCTCTGGCCGCGGAAGGTGACATTCGTCTTCGTGACGTTTACGATTTCGACGTAGTTGCCATTCTGGATATGGATGACGCGGCGCGTCGGGCCGGCCGTCGGCAAGCTGTCCACCGCGCCTTGCACGGTGACAAAGTCTCCGCTGCCATCCGCCGCCACGACTGGATTTACGGGATCAACCGGACCGGTGGGCTTCGTCGTAAACTTCCACGTCGTCGAATCGTTGATTCCGGCAAAATACGCGCCGGTGCTGTCGGTGAACACGCCATCATCAATCGTCACATAATAAGTCTGGTTGGACGTGAGCACGCCCGAGTGCGGATAAATCACCGCGGTATTGCCCGTGATGATCACCGGGAAGGAGTTGAACGGCGTCCCGCCAATGTTCCGCGACTGCGGGCTGCCCAGCGCCAAATTCAGCGTATCCACCGGCGTGGAAGAATTCGTCACGTCGTAAATCTTGATTGTGCCCAGAGCGTTCAACGTGGGCGGTTGGTCAAATCCAATCGTCAACGGCGTGTCGTAGCAAACGCCGGTGGCATTGTCCGCAGGTCCGAAGGAAACCGCGCTCATGCTTGAGTTTACCGTCAGCGTCGCATTGCTGCCCGTGACGGAACCAGCCGCGTTCGTCACCACCACGAAATAACTTGCCGTGTCACTGGGCGATGTGCTGGCGATGGTGAAGCTGGGTCCAGTTGCCGTCGGAATCGGATTCGCCAGGCTGTTCTTATACCATTGATAACCGGGCGCCGGAACTCCGCCCGCGACGACGGTGAAGGTGGCGCTATTCCCGTTCGTGACCACGAGGCTCGCGGGTTGATTCGTGATGGCCGGCGTGACGATCACAGTAAGGAACATGTTGTTGGTTACCGCCAGGGCGCTGTTGCTTGCAATCAACGAATAAGTTCCCTGGCTCGAAGGATACTGGACGTTAGTGATGTTCAACGTGGTGGTGGTGCTGCCCGCGACGATCGAACCATCCGCTTGCAACCCGTCCGTCAGATTTGTGCCGTTCAATTGCCATTGCTTGGTCGGCACCGGCGCTCCGGAAACCGACGCGCTGATCGTTCCAATCGCTCCCGCGATGACCGTTTGGTCCTTCAATCCCGAGATGCTCGGCGGAATCGCGCCTGCCGAAATAATGACCGACGCGATGGAACTGGTGGTCGCGCCATAGCTGTTTGTAATAACCACGAAATAACCTCCGCCGTCGCCCGTTTGTGCGTTCCCAATGGTCAATACATCGCTCGCGCTTCCGGTGATTGTCGAGGTGCCGCTCGGGCCGGGATTGGCATCGGAAAGGGCGTTGGTGAAGGTGCTGCTATCGGTGTAGTACCACTGGTATGTTTGCGGCAAATTGCCGGTGTTGGTCACGCCCAAGGTAACCGCACTTCCTGGCGCGCCGCTGAACGGCTGCGGTTCATCCGTGATGACTGGCGCGGGACTGACGGGAAGATACAAATCAATGCTATCGTTCGCCACGTTGTTGGAGAGGAATGCGCCCGGCGCACTGTCCGGCACATTGGTCAGGCCAAAGTTAAACCCAACCCCGGTAAAATTCGTGTATTTGATCAACGGGAATTGCATCGGGTAATTCTCAAATACAGGTACGGAAGCCAGTTGAATCAGATTCGAAGTGCCCCCTGTGTTGAGGTTTTCGATGGATGCTTTGAGCGAATCATCCGTAATCGTCAAGCCGAGAACGGAGTTCGTGATCGTCATGAGAAACAACCCGTTCGCATTGGTGGCGATCGCATTCGCCACTGTGAGTCTCGCGTTGTTCATGTTGATGTTATTCGTGATGCTGACCGCGCCCACGATAATGTTGCTGGCGGCCACCGAGCCGTTCTGGATGTTCAGTGTGCCGTTGGCCAGCGTGGCGGGGGAAGCCGTCAAGGTAGTATGGCCAAGTTCCAAATTCCCGTTCACGGCCAGGTTCGCATTCGTGCCTTTGACGTTCATGACGCCGACCGCGACGCCAGAGGTGGTGCCGCTGGTTCCCTGAAATGAGATCGTCAACGAATTCACGTTCACATTGCCCGAAGTGAAGGTGAAGACGCCATTGGCCTGGGCCGTGGCTGAGGTGAAGTTGCGATCCCGCCCGAGAATCATCGTGTCCACCATGATATCCACGGTGCCTCCGCTCAGATCGACTTTGCCGTAGCATTGCGCGCTGGAATTCCCGCTGACCGCCGTGTCGCCCACGCCCCACTCGGTGACGCGGCTGTTTGGGCCACTAATGCCGCGAACATAAAGCGCCGGGCTGCTGTTGGTGAAAACAGGCGCAAAAGCGATCGTCGCCGGCGAACCGGCTGAACCGCCCGATTTGATTCCGCCGACCCCGATACTGTCCGTGAAAATGGCGTTCGTCAGCCCCAGGAACATGGCGTTAATTCCGCCCAGCGTGGAGGAACTGCCTTCGCCGAGTTGAATGGCATTGGTGAGTGTCACCGAGTAGGGCGTTGAGTAATTGCCAACCCACGACGTCATGATCAAATTCGTTTTGGCCAGCATCAACGAGCCTTGGGCGGCAATGGAGCCGATGCCAAGGAAATAATCACCAATGCCGATTTTGTAAACGTTCGCGTTGAACGTATCCAGGTTGGTCATGTTCAGCGTGCCTAGTGACGAGTTTCCCCCTGATTGAGTGATCGAGATGTTTGCGTTGGTGTTATTGACGTTCAGCGTGGCTCCCGGTCCGATGATGCTGGCGACGATGGCGGCGTTCGCCGCGGCCGCGGTTGGCGTGCCGACGAATAATGCGGTGCCAAAAGGCCCCGTATTGTTCGTCAAATTCAGTGTCACGCCCGGAGCAATCAACGTGTTCTGGATCGAACCCCCTGTGTTGTTGGTATAGGACAGGGAGGAAACGTAGCCGCCAAAATTCCCGCTGGTGTCATCCACAACATTGCTGATGCTGCCAAACGTGGTACCCGCTCCGGTCATATTAAAAATGACGTCGTCGCTGCCGCCGGGTGTGCCCGCAGTCCCCGTGCCGCCGGACAAGTTGCCGCCGTCGGACCAATTTGTGTCCGTGCCGCTGGCTCCGGTCCAAATGACCGCACCGGCTGAGATTTGAGCCGTGAACAAAGCCAGGGCGAGGCAAGCTATGCCCGCACCCAAGGACGTGAGACGAACTGGGAGTGTTTTCATTGAGTTGATTAGATTGTTTCTGACCCGAGGGAATCAATTCGCGATGCGACCCGAAAAGGTAAATTCGTGATTGGCGTTCTTGTGGATTTCCCGGTATTCGCGCGGCGAACAATCCGTGGCTTTCTTAAAGGCCGCATTGAACCGGCTCACCGAATTGAAACCCACCGTGAGGGCGACATCCACAATCTTCTTGTCCGTTGTAATCAGGAGCCGTTGCGCGTGCGAAATCCGGTGCTGCGTCACGCAATTGATCAAGGTCGTGCCCAGCGTCCGGCGAAACAGGCTCATGGCGTAATGCGGATGCAACCCGGCGGATTTGCTGACCAGTTCCACCGTCACCTGTTTGGTGTAATTCTGCGCAATGTAGGCGACCATCTGGCCCACCCGGCGCACCTGGTTGCTGCCGAGCGACGTGGAAATGGATTTGCCGCGGCGGACTTCCGGCCGCTCCGGCATCGAGAGTGCCATGCGCAACAGCCGCGCTTCCATTTCCAATTGCGCCACGCGATGGTTCGCCTCCTGTTTCGATTGGATATTGCGAATCCAACGGTCGAATTGCTTGATGTCGCCCTGCGAATCCGGAGCGGGGTCCACAATTGCCTGGCCGTGGAGTACGGGCCGCACGAATTCGCCTGGGAACCGACACTGCAAAAACCACGTCAGCGGAATCTTAATCACGTCATAGGCCACCTGGCTGGCGGATTTTATGAGTTGATGCGGCGAAGCTCCCCAGAACAGGGCCAGCCGGCCCGGTTCAAACCGGACTTCCTCCCCGCCAAACAGGTAAATCAGCGAACCGCTTTTGATGAGATGCAATTCGATCTCATTGTAACGATTGGGATCTTCCGGCGGCGCCGGACTGCGGCGCTCGCAGCTAAAATGATGCGGCGTGAAATCGCGCGGCTTCGGAGTAAACGAAATGATGTTGAACCTGGGAGAAGGAACCGGCAGGCGACTCTTCACGGGAATCATTTGGACCACCATATCGTCTTGCAACCCCCCAAAACAATAGGCCGATAGTCTGCCCATCGACTATGACTTAAGATGTACTTCCCGAATTGGCGCAGGGAATTTTCTGGCCGCGCGAAAAAAGCCCTCATTTGGTTTCAGTCAATATGGATCATTCCTCGTTTGATGGCGGTCGTTACCGCCTGTGTGCGGTCCGCGGCGTGCAATTTGCTCAGGATATTGGTCACGTGCGCCTTGACGGTGCCCTCGGTGATGCCCAGTTCGTTGCCGATTTCCTTGTTGCTCATTCCTTTTGCGATTTTTTGCAGCACGAGCAATTCGCGGTCGGTCGGCACCGCCTGGCGCAAGCGTTCGGCCAGGCGATCGGAGATGCCCGGCGGAAAGTAACTCTGCCCCGCGTGCACCGCGCGAATCGCTTCGACGAGGCTTTTGAGCGGCATGTCCTTCAAAATATAGCCGGAAGCGCCGGCTTGAATCGCGCGGTAAACGTCATCATCCGCCGCATACGTGCTCATCACCAGCACCACCACCGGCCCATATTCCTGGCGCAGCGCGGTGATGGTCTGGATGCCATCCATGCCCGGCAGTCGCAAATCCATGATCACGACATCCGGCCGATGCGTGCGATAACACTCCACCGCGTCTTCGCCCACCTCGACATCGGCGACCAATTCAATGTCCGGCTCCAGTTGAGAGGCCGTGACCAATCCCATTCGAATCAAAATATGGTCCTCGACCAGCATGATCCGGATTTTTTTCTTCGCCTTGGTGCTCATGTAAGATGCTTCAATTATGCGCTGTCAACCCATCCATCGGAGCGCCGATGGGAACGGTGACGTCGATGGACGTGCCTTGGGATGGTTGGCTGACGACCTCCAAACGCCCCTTAATTTTGCGCGCGCGGCTGCGCAGGTTGCGCAAGCCGAGATGCATTCCCCTGCCGGTCATCACCTGGTCCGGCGCGAAGCCGCAGCCGTCATCGGCCACGGTCAACTGGACAAATTTTTCGGAATACTTCAACGTGATCTGGATGGTCCGGGCGTTGGCATGTTTCAAGGCATTGTTTAATGCCTCCTGGCAAATGCGCAACAAATGGTGCTCGGTGGCCGGAGGCAACTGGACAGCCGAACCCAGAACCTGAATCGCTATCTCGAACCGGTTGCCGGAACTCATTTGCCGGGCAATCTCCGTCAAGGCGGCTCCCAGGTTGCCGTTGGAAAGCAGTTCGGATTCGAGATTCCACAAGCTGTGCCGCACTTCGGCGCGGCTGAACCGCACCATGTTGCGGGCCATTTCCAGGTAATGCCGCGCGCCGTTCGCATCTTCGTTCAATTTGGAATCCACCCCGTCCAATTGCATCATGATGCCATTCAAACCCTGTTCCAGGCTGTCGTGAATTTCGCCGGCGAGCCGGTCGCGCTCGACCAACGTGGCGGATGTTTCGGTTTCCCTTTGCAATCGCGCCATGGCGTCCTTCAACTCGTGCGTGCGTTCTTCCACCCGCCGGCGCAATGTGCGAATCCAAATCACGGAGATGGCGAAGGCCACGAGGCACAGCGCGCTCACGCCCGCGGTGTATTTCCAGTTCCACCACGGCGGCCGTTGCAGCAGCACCACATCCGCCGGCGCGCGCAGCAGCACATCCACTGTCGCCGGCATGGGGTTGTCCTGCTGGCTCGTCTTGGCGTTCACGTGATTGGCAAATTGCACGCGATTCACGCCCGTGATTTGCACGCGGCTTCCGAGGGGATAATGTGGCATCCGGCCCGCGCTTCGGGCGAGGAGCGCCTGAAAAACCAATTGGCCCGTCTGCAATTCCAGCGTTTGTTCTCCCTCCCGGTTCTTCTCCTCCAAAAGCGTGCCGTCGAGGCGAACCACCGAGCCATTAAAACGCCCCTCAGCCACATCCGCCGGCGACAACATCGCGGGCTGAGGCGGCGTGCCTTTGCCGGTTTTGCGGACCATCGCTTCGGTAAGCCCGAGCGAGCCGGAACGTTTTTCCGGAAAACCGATTGCTTCGACGTGATCGCCCACTTGGACATCATTGGGCGCGCTGGTCAGGATGGAGACGCTGCTGGTGGCGTCCTGCACGAACAGAAGATTGTCGTCGCGATAAGTCACCACTCCCGTGATTTTCAGCCGGTGCAACGTCTGCGGGTCCGCATCCAGCGCGCCTGCCTGGCCGATGGTGAATGCCGGAATGATGAAGGGATTTGCCGGCGGCGCCTCCTTGACCTGCAAATAATCCAGCGACGGCACGAGCAGCATCGGATGCGATTGGACGCGTTTGGTGTAAACGCCGCGCACCTGCACGAGCGCGTCAACATATCGGTCGAGGGAATTGGTGTCGGCGCCCTTAAGCCACACCTGAATGCCGCCATCTTTTTCCATCAGCAACAAGGTGCCGTCGCGGTCAGCCGCGCGCACAATTCCCTGCGCCTGGACCCATTGGCCTTCCGCGTCATTGGCCAGCGCGCTGGGAAATGGCATTGGAGACGGCATTTCTCCCAGGCCGAGCACCGTGGCCGAAATGATTCCAAATGGCGCCGCGCCGCGAGTGAACGTGACGGATCCTTCCGCTTCGATGAATTGTCCGGCTTCAAGAGGTTTGTGTTGGGCCATTTCCGGCAGCACACGCATGAGCGCGCCGCCGGAATCGTCCTGCACGAAGAGAAGATTCCGGTTGAACAGCCGGTCGCTGAACGTCACCACGCCCCGAATGCGAAACGAATGACTGGCGTACTGCAGGCCTTCTTTCGCTTCGGCGGGCAAGTCCCGGATGTGGATATCCTCAGTTTTGGACGAATCGGCCAATTTCTCGGCCAGCGAATCTATGGCGGGCACTGGACGCATCGAAGCATCCGTCAGCACCGGCAAATTGTTTTGCCACGTCAAATTGCCGACAATTTCAACTGGTTGATTCGGCGGAAAATCCTCGTCCTGCCTGGGCAAAACCATGAGCTGATGCCGCCGCCGCACGAGCTTCAGCCATCGCGGCGCGCGATTCAACACGAGCGATACCACGCGCGAACTGCCTCCCGGTATCTGGTATTGCAGGCGGATTTTGGATTCGGGCGTCACCATCAGCGAGACGGACGGAGACGTTTCCTCCAGCGACTCGCGGATCATGATCCCCGCCTTGTCCGAAACATGCGCGCCATGGAATTGATTGATTTGCGCCACAATTTCCATCTCGCCAGGCTTGTTCTCGAAGGAAAAATTGCACTTCTCCTTGGTGTCATCGATCCCGCCGCTGCCGGTCTGGATGGTGATCGTGGCATTGCTGTACGGCAGCGAACTTTCAGCGGAATCTTTCAATGGCAGGTCAATGCCGCCGTCAAAAACCGCGCTTGGCAGCGAATAATTGGCCATGCACGACACCGCGAGCCCCGCGTACACGGAGTTGCTCATCGCCAGCGAAACCGGCACGCCCACGGGGCTCCAATTGGTGCCGTCGTCCGAGATGTAGCCGTAAAAGCTGTCGTCGCCCTGGATGGGCACCGCTTCCGTTTCCGGATTGTGCTCTAGCACCGTCCCGCGCACCGAAACTCGCCGTCCCCATGCGAGGTTCGGATTTGACGGAACCAGGTCAATGATGGCCACCGGCTCCGAACCGTTCCAATCCTTGTCCGTGAAATTCAAGAGCGAGATTTGCCGGGCATCGGGCACCCATAACGTGCCGGCCACCGCGTCGCCTTTTTCGTTGGCCACGCTTTCGCAAACGCCGCGCAGCCGCAGCTTGCGGTTTTCCAGCAGGACGGTGGAATTGGTTCCCCAGTTGAAGACGTGCGCCGTCATGCGGCCATCGAGGTTCGTGATTTCAAGCCTGAGCATGCCGTTGTTGTTGGCCACAAAGGTGGATCGGCCTTCGACTTCCGCCCACTGGAAATTATTGGTTTCACCCCACGGCTCGCCAATGCGGATTAGCGCGGGGCGGGGGAGATTGCCGGACTTCAGCACTTTCAAGCGCGGTTCATTGAGGCTGACGGATTCATCCTGTGGCTCCGGCACCAGCATGGCCAGCGTGGTCAGGAAAAAGTTCGTCCAGTATTCCCGCAAAATGCCGTGGGTGGCTCCCGCCAGATTGGAACCGTCCGGCAACAAATATCGTCCGTCAATTACGCTTTGCTGGATGCCGGGACCCTCCCACGCGACGGCGAGGCAATCGTGGCCGCGCCATTGCCGTTGGAGCGCCTCGATGTAATACAACTCGCCGGCCTTGAGAAAAATCGGGTCGGATTTCTGGGTCGGATAACGCTCCCATTCGCGTGGCCACGTGGCGCGCGGGGTGTAGGCAATTTTTTCGGCGTTTGTGACCTCACGGTCGCTGCTCAGGAACAATTCGGCCTCGTCGTCGCCGGCAATCCAAAAGGTGTAATCACCATCGGCGGGCGGGCGGAGAAACCCGCGCATTCGAGTGAGGTAATGCTTCGCCCAATCCGTTGGCGCTTCAAAGCTGCCGGCGATTTCGCGTCCGGAGGGCCGGTCGGGGTAATCTGGAAAGGAGCTGAAATAAGGCGACACCTGGCCTTCCATTTGAATGCGATCGCCGACGTGTACCGGTTCATCAATCGAACGCAGGTTAAGACCCACGGAATGGGAGGCGTCCTGAAGTACAATCAGCCCGCGGTTGGTATCGACGAGTGTGACCGTGCCTTCGAAAGTCTGCGCGTCGCCCGGGCCGGAGGCGGGCAGCCGATCAGTGGTATCGGCCTCTGCCGCCAGCGCAGTGAAAGCCAGCCCGAGAATCCCAATCAAAAAGAACTGGCGGGCGGCATGCATGGACTTCCAGAGTGTTTCCAATTTGACCGGCGCCGGTTCGAAGCACAATCTTTTTTGGCAGTGCCCCATTTGCATTGGCCGCCGTATAGCCGAATGATCGGTGCCGCGTGCCTCGAACTTTGGACTGCGCTCTGCCGCCGCACTCAAAAAAAACGCTGCAATTCGGGCGCTCGTTCAGCGATCCGCCGAACTCACCGTGGCCTGCTCCAGCTTGCAATTCACCAGCTTTACATCCGCGTCGATGACCTGGTCGGGTCTCTTGATTTCCTTGAAGACGGAATTGTAAATCCGCACGTTGCTGATGTCCGCGCCCGGGAATCCGCGCACGTTCAGCACTCGTGGCGTGTGGGCCACCGTCACGTTTTCCATGACCACGTTTCGAGCGGCCGGCTTGAAATTGCCGTTGGTTCCTTCCTCGTAAAGAAAATCTATCTGCAACACCGAATCTTTGACGACGCCCACATTGCAATTGCGCATGAAGATATTTTGCAGCACGCCGCCGCGCACGGCATTGGATTTGAGGCGCAGCGCGCAAACGAGGTTTGTGCTGCTCATTTCGCAATTCTCCACAAAAACATTGCTGCAGCTTCCGGAAATCTCGCTTCCGATCGCCGTTCCCGCGTGGCCATCGCGCATCGTGCAATCCCGAACGATGATATTCTCCACCGGAACGTTCACGCGCCGGCCGTCATTGTTGCGGCCGGATTTGATCGCGATGCAATCATCGCCCGTGTCGAACAGGCATTTCTCGATTAACACATCGCTGCAGCTTTCCGGGTCGCAACCGTCGTTGTTTGGCCCGTGCGAAAAGATGTTTACTCCGCGAACGGTCACGTTGGTGCAAAGCAGGGGATGCAATTCCCACATGGGCGAGCGGCGGATTCTCACGCCCTCAATCAAAACATTCTGGCAGCGATTGAATTCCACGAAGCTCGGGCGCAAATGGTCACCGTCGCCGAACTGGCGTTGTTCCACCGGCACGCCGTCCGTGGCCATCTTCACGAGCCGGCCGCGCGCGCTGGTGTTTTTCCAGGACCACCAATTGGTGGCGTTGGCCTGGCCGTCCAGCAAACCGTCGCCGGTCACTGCCACATTCTTTTGGCCGAGCGCATAAATGAGCGGCGAATAGTTGTAAAGTTCCGTGCCTTCAAATCGCGTGAAGACGACGGGCAGGTACGCCTCCGGATTGATGGTGAACAGAAGAACCGAGTTCGTTTTTTCGAGGTGGAGATTGACGTTGCTCTTGAGGTGGATGGCGCCGGTGAGAAATTCACCCGCGGGCACCACCACGCGCCCGCCGCCGGCATTCGCGCAGGCGTCAATGGCGTCCGCGATGGCCTTTGTGCAATCCGTTTTCCCGTCCGGCACGGCGCCGAATTGGGTGATGACAAAATCGCGGCGGGGAAATTGGGGCGCGTGGATCCGTCTCAAAATCTGCGCTTCGAGCTTCCATTCGGCTTTCGAGTTCGGGGCCGGCTGCTCCGCGCGTGCGACGACCGCCGCCGTCAACAAAACGAGGACGGCGCAAAGGGTTTTTCGTGGGATCATTTTTGGGCTGAATTTTCGACGGTTTCGATTCGGGCGTTTTCGGTTCTAAATGGCACGCCATCGGCGGCCAGAATTTTTGAATTTCTGAACTCGATTCCTTGCGCGTTCCGCACCGTCATTCCTTTCGGAGCTGAAATGTGCACGTTTTCGAACACGACGTTCGATATGCAGTTGTTCGGCATGCCCACAATCGAGCCGGCGTTTTTCTGACAGGTGGCGCGCAGGTTGGTGATGCGAATGTCCCGATACGTCGGCAGTTTCTGGCCGGAAGAGGACGGCGTTTCCGCTTGCGCCTTTGGGTTGCGGTTCGCATCGCCCGAGGAATTGTTCATGTAAAAACAGGTGAACGTGATGGCTGGCGCGACGTTGGACATCGTGATGTCGCTGTAACTGATATTTTCCACGATTCCGCCGCGGCGCCCGTCCGATTTGATGCGCAGGCCGTTTTCTGTGTTTTCGAACGTGCAATTTTTCACGGACACGTTGCGCACCCCTCCTGAAGTTTCACTGCCAATGCTCATGCCGTGTCCGTGCAAAAACGTGCAATCCGTGACCGTGATGTCTTCGGACTGAAATTGGCCGGCGACTTTTTTGCCGGCCTTGATCGCGATGTCGTCATCGCCGACGTCGATCCTGCATTTGGTGATCAGCATGTGCCGGCCGCTAGGATCGATGGCGTCAGTGTTCGCCGCGTGTTCGGGCGCGAGGATGGTGACGTTGGAAATCACCACGTTTTCGCAATCCGACGGCACGAGATGAAATTTTGGCGAGTTTTGGAGCGTGATATTTTCAAAGCGCAGGTTCGTGGATTGTTCCAAACCAATGAGATTCGGCCGGGGCAGGGTGTAGCCCGGTTTGATTTCGCGCGCCTTCTCGGCCTCGCCCCACCACGCGGCGCCGCCGCCGTCAATCACGCCGCTGCCGGTGAACGTCACATCGTGCAGTTTTTCGCCGCCGATGAACGGCATAAATTCCCCGCTGCTTTTTGCCTTCAACCAGTCGCCGGGCACTTTCATGAAAGCCGCCTGGTTGGTGCAGGCCTGCAAGGTCGCGCCCGCGTCCAGCATGACCGTCGTCCGCGAACGCACCTTGAGTGGCTGGCTCAAATAGGTTCCTGCCGGAAACTCCACCGTGCCGCCGGAATTGGCGCAGGCGTCCAGCGCTTTTTGGATCGCGGCGGTATCAAGGGTGGCGCCATCTCCTTTCGCGCCGAACGCGCGCACGTTGAAAATCTGGGCACTCTCGGCGCCGGAGCAGAGGATGGCTCCGAGCAGCAGGGTCAGGGATCCAGCAATGAATTTCACAGTTTCCAGGCTCGATGATTCAATCCGAGGAAGAGGCGTTCCCGCCTGGATTTACTCCAAACGGGAACGGCCTCCGCACACTTTTCCTGCGAGAGGAACTTATTCAATGCGTCCTCAGGGCTGAAGGCTCAACCGATAGAACGCGTGAGGAACAGCCGGATTGATCGGGATGGCCACGTTGGTCACCGTGCTCGAATTCGGCACATCCACCCAGTTGTTGCTGCTCAGGTTGTTGGTTTGCACCTGGAGGTACCAGCCGAGATGATCGCCCGGCCAGGTGAAATTGAGATTTCCACCGGAAATCGAGAACACGATGTTCGTCGGATTGGTGGCCACGCCAGTATTCACGGAATTGGCGGTGATGCTGCCATCCACGGCGAGGTTGTTGTTCCAATTCATTCCGCCGCCGGTGATTTTCATCGAACCGGCGCCCGAAACCGCCCCGCTGAACAGCTTGAAGGTATCGCCGACCGCGAGTGTGGGGCCAAGGTTCTGCACCGTGACGGTGCCCGTGCCGTTGCCAGACAAGTTGCCGCTGACGGACACCATGTCATTGGATTGGCCCGGCGAGAGGGATTTATTGACGCGGACGAAAACGTTGCCATTGAGCGTCAGGTCATTGTTGATGGTCAACGTGCCGATCGAGGTCGCCGAACCGCCGCCAATGGCGCTGTTGGTCGCGATGATGACCGGGCCGGCGAGGGTGCCGGAACCAGCGAGCGTTCCCGCTCCATTGGTGGTGAGGCCGGTATACGTGTTCACGCCGTTGAGATAAAGCGTGTTCGTGCCGGTCTTGATGATGCCGAGACCGGTGCCGCTGCTGTCGGAGATGACGCCCGAAAACGTGGTGGCGGCAGTGTTTGCGATGTTGAACGTGCGGCTGGTGCCAGTCCCATCCACGCCGGTAAGGTCGAATCCACTGGTGAAGGTGATGTCGTTAGAGCCGCCGACGATGAGCGTGTCGCTGGGGGTGGCCGTGGGCCATTCGAACTGGTTGGCCACGGTGCGCGAGCCGCCAATGGCCAGCAGAGTTCCGCTGCCCGCGCTGCTGCCGGCTTCCGGCGCAATATTGATGGGGCCGGTTCCGAGGGCCGCATCATTTCCAATGCCGATGGAGCCGGTGGTGACGGTCGTGCCGCCGGAGTAGGTGTTGGCGGCGTTCAGAATCGTCGTGCCGCTGGCGCGTTGAATGATGCCGCCCGCGCCGGAAATGGTGCCATTGTAGGTCTGGATGTCGGGCGAGCTTTGATAAGGCGCGAAGGTAAAGCCATTATACTGCGCCAGAACTCCCGGGGTGCCGTTCGGATCGATGGCGATGTTCGCGTCACACACGGTATTGGCGCCGTAAGCGCGAACGCGGTTGACGTTGCCTTCGACTTGCGGATTCAGGGTCAACGTTTTGCCCGCCTTGCCGGAAATATTGCCCAGAAACACGCCGGCAAACGAGCCGATGCCGTCAAACTGCATCGTGAAGTCATCGTTCACCGCGACATCGCCAGGGAAGCCCCGGCTGGCGCTGCCGGTGGGGACCACTTCCAACATGCCCGGGGTGGCAAGCGTGAGAGGACCGTTGCCCAGGACTTGATATTGCTGCATGTAGACGTCCAGCGTGGGATTGCTATTGCTGATGATCGTGCCGCCCGTATGCGTGTTCGCGACATTCATCTGAATGGTTCCCGCCGCTCCGCTGTTGAAAATCAACTGGCCCGGCCCGGCGAAACTGCCGGGACCGCTGAACGCGTAGGCTGTTGAACCGGTGATCAGCCATTTGGAGGCGCTCAGGAAGTTGCCGTTCAGATTTACAATCGGATTGCCCGCGCCAGTGTCATCAAAGGTAACCGGGTCGCCATAGGTGAACACGAGGGCTGGGTTGGTGCCGTCAGTCCAGCTCGGGCTGTTGGTGACATCCCAATCCGTTCCCGCGCCACTCCAGAACAGGTTGGTGGAAGCGACGACGAATAACGCATTGGTGGTGGAATTGGTGCTGAAATTGCCTTCGCCGGTCACGACGCAAGAATAACCGTTCGCTTCCGTCGCCGCATCGGCCGCGCTCGCGTTGGTGATCACCAGCATGGAGCTGGTTGCGCCGGAAATATTGCCGCCATCGGTCAGGGCGACGCCGTTGCGAAACCATTGGTAGGTTACATTGACTCCACTCGCGGTGATGGTGAACGGCAAGGTGCCTCCGGTTGCGACCGTCGTGTCCACCGGTTCTTGAGTGATGGTCGGCGGCGTTGTAATAGCCGTCACCGAGCCATCCACGGTGATCGATGAAATATCCATGGCAGTGCCAATTGTATTGTTTGCGGTGGCGCGCCAACCAATTGCGAGTCCATCGAAAACATCGCCAGTATAGGTGCTGCCCGACGCGGAATCCCCAAACTGGGAAACGATCGTGCCGTTCGTGTCCGCACCATCGTAGTAAGTGTTGGTGATGGCTAGGGTGTTCACGTCCGTGAGCTGAATGGTCAGGACGACGGTGTAGGTTTCACCGGAAATCAACGCAACGGACGGCGCCGTGCTGGAGCCTCCGATGGTGGCGGCACTGGGATTGGCGTAGCTTTGGCTGCCGCTGCCGGTGCTGGTCAGGTTTTGGTTTCGGTTATCCGTGCCCGCGTCCTGTGGAAGACGCAGAAGGAGGCGGGAACTGGCGTTGGGGAAGGAGAGCTGGCCCCAGTAGCCTTGCCAGTCTTGCACTCCACCAGTAGCGTGATCGGTTTGGCCATTGACGGCTGTGCCATTCAGGCCGCCGGCAATCGGTTGGACTTGGTTGCCATTATAAAGCCCGAAACCCAACAGGCAGTTGGTGTCCAGAAGGCCGGTGTTGGTGAACGTCACAGTCAGCCGGATGAAATCTCCCGGCGAGGCGAGCGCCACCGGGGTGCTGGTAAAAAGCGCCTCAAGTTCGACGCCACCGCTGCTCGATGAGTTGATGCCGAAATTCAAATCACCGCTGGTCAATCCTGTGCTCGACCTCCAGCCTTTTGAGGAAGAAAGCTGGTAACTGGTTGAAGTGGGCGTCGGCGCTGCCGGAGTGGCGTTCGTCAGCGTGCTGCCGCTGGCAAAGGTATCATGGAAGAAAACAGTCGCCTGTCCCGCGAAGGGCATGACCGCGATGACTGTGCTCAGGAGTAGACTTCGATAGTAATGACTTGATTTCATGGAGGATGTGCGTAACTGGTTTGAACTACACTACTACTGCTAGGGCTGCCAGGAAAACATCAAAAAACGGATGTCCGTTTGGCCTGCCGGCGCTGAACTGTTGTCGATAGCGGACCAAACGCCATTTTTATTGAACAAGGCTTGGTTCTGTTTCGCCTCTTGCCAGCGAACGTGAGAGTCGGGGAACAAAGCGTTCAGTCCGGCAACCGTGTTTCCTCGGCCGCGGTGAAAAATGTTATCACTGTCGGCAAGATTGTCACAGGCAATGGCCTTGGAGTTATCCACCAGGTTTTCTTTATAGGGAGTGCAAACGTGCCAGTTGCTTATGGGTTCGGCGGCGCCCTGTGCGCCGTTGCCGCCGCTGGTGTCCCTGCCATTCACGGACGGGAGATTCACCTGGCCGGCCGTGGGCACGCCCGGAATCACCGCGGCGGCCGCATCCCGTTTCTGGTTCTGCGGGAAGTAGCTGTAGCCGGACCTCACGTATTTGTTGGGTTCGGATGGACGATCAAACATTCCGTAAGGCCACTGATAGTTTTGATCCTGATAGAAGTCTACTTGGTAGACGTTGTTGGGATCCTTTGGATTGCTGGGGCAATAAAAAACGCCAGGGTTTTGCAACAATCCACTCGCGTAAAGCAACCCTAGGTTTTCCCATCCCATGTCCAAGCCGGCAGCGCTGGGAGAAGTGAAACGGGCCATTTCATACGGATACCAGACGCTTCCCGTCGGGTCCCATTTGAGCAGGGGATACATTGCGTTGTTGTCGCCGGCATACATGGCCAGGCCCTCGCCAATTTGTTTCAAATTGTTCACGCATTGCGCGCGCTTGGCGCGTTCCTTGGCGCTGGCCAGCGCCGGAAGTAGCATGGCCGCCAGAATGGCGATGATCGCGATGACCACCAGCAGTTCGATGAGCGTGAAGCCCGCCGGCGCCTGGCGCCGGCCCATGCGGCATTGGGAGTTCAATGGCTTTTTCATGTTACGTGAAGGCGAAAGCGGCAACGACACAGTCTTCATTTTATTTATCACAATACTGATGGTCAAAACTATTCACTCCCAAATCACTAAAATCTGCCTGTTTTCCGACGAATATCTCCCGCATTGTAAGGTGCAGAATTTGAGTGGTGTGCGTGCATAATTTTTAATGTTTAACGATCTATTACCATTGAGGGGTTTCGTAAGCGCCGAGGTCGGGCGCGGTACCGATAAATGCTGTGTTGTTATTCACGCCGGCATTCACTAATCGTCCGGCTGGCACAGGGCGCAGAAACGGGGTTTCGGGCAGGCTGCCGTCATCGCGCCGCGGCCCGAGAGCCAGGGATGCTTCCGTGCTCAATACATCATTCCCACTCGCTGCGGGAGCCAGCACCTGCCAACTGTTGTTCGTCAGCAACGAGCCGCTCCGGAACGAATCCGCGCTCGCGCCGGCTATCGACAAATTGTTGCGAACCACATGAACGCCAATCATCGGCGCATTGGTCGAATCGTGGTTCAAATTAAAATTCTTCGCGCCATTCTCCCAGGCCGTGCAGTTGTCGACCGTCAAACCGGCGGTGTTGTTGTTCTGGTCAAAGCCGTTGGCCTTGTTGCCGAACGAAACGCAGTTCAAATAGTGATGCGGCCCCGGAAAATAATTGCCGCCCATCTTGAACCCGTTGCCGTTGCCGTTGAACAGGGTGTTCGTGCTCGGGTCCGCGTCAAAAACATCGTAGCCGTTGCTGAAGGTCATGCAGTGGTCCACGATGATGGCGTTGGTGGCTTCCCAGAAATCCCAGCCGTCATCCGAATTATTCCACGAGCGGCAGCCGCGAAAAACGTTGTTCGGGCCCACGGTGAACTTGGCCGTAAATCCATCCGCGTTGCCGCCCACCGGCGGGTCATAATTCCGGTACGAATCGCAATTCAGCACCAGATTGGAACTGGCCAGCGCGCTGCCACTCGCCGTGATGTGCAGGCCCGTGTCGCCGCTCCCATGGATGACACAGCGCTCGACAACATTGCTGCTGCCATTGATCAGAATGCCGTTGTGGCCGGCGTTCTCGACTTCCAATCCGTAAAGCCACCACCAATTTCCGCTGATGCGGATGCCGGGCGAACTGCTCGATTCGGTCGCGAAATTGAGCACCGGGCTTTCGCCGGGGAAGGCCCGGACGCGAATCGGTTGCGCCGGGGTGCCGCTGCGGGAGAGCGATGCCTGCGAATTCCAATTGTAAACGCCGCCCCGAATGTAGATGAGATTTCCCGGGTTCGCGACACTCGCCGCTTTTCCCAACGTCGCAAATGGCGCGTTGGTGGACGTGCCGGGATTGGTGTCGCTGCCGTTGGTGGCCACGTAATAATCGGCGGTCGTCGATCCCGCATCAATCAATTGCACGGAAGCGCGGGCGAACCATTGGTTGGTAGGCGTCAATTGCGTCGCGAAATTTTCCCGGACTGATCCCGCCGGATCGGAAGGTTGCGAGTTGACTGTCGTCCGCAGCCACCAGGGACGAAACCAATTCGTCGGCGAAAGGCTGGAGGATAAATATAAATCAATCTGCGCGCCTGGTTGGTGTCCGGCGGCTTCGAGGATGTTCAAGGAAACAATCCCATTGGTGCCGACGAGCGGATATATGGCGACATTGGTTTCATCGGCCACGCGCGGATCCGTCCCGAAAGCGAACTCAACCAGGTTCGGCTGGCCATCGCCGTCCGGATCGCTCGAAATGCCCGCCTGGGTTGGAATATCGGCAAAACGATTGGTGGCCCAAGCGCTATAGTGTTCCGAAGCCGAGGCGGTCAATAGAAGGAAAGGCAGCGGCACTAAACTCATCACAACTCTGTCGAATCTCACAAATCGCATGAAACACCGACGGACATATATAGCACATTCCGCGCCTCTCCGCATCTGGTAATTTGTCATGTTCTTTTAGGGATAAACGAGCCGCCAAAAAACTTAGGGATAAACGAGCCGCCAAAAAACGCTGGTGTTGTTCGGGCCCACCGAAAATAAAAACTGGTTCGTCGCGCTGGTGTCCGGCACGTCCAGCCAATTTGTGCCCAGACCGCCATCCGTGTCATTGGTCTGCACCTGCAAACGCCAGCCCAAATGATCCGCCGGCCAGGAAAGTTGCAGTTGGCTGCCGTTCGCCTGAAAAGAAATGTTTGTCGAGATGAGTGACGGCAGCGGCACCGCGGCAACCTGGCTGGAATTGCCGCTCTCGCCGGCGGCATTCGTGGCCGAGACCACATAATAGTACGTCACGCCCGGATTCACGGCGGCATCCAGGAGATTGGTGTCCGGCAGATTTGCAATGATCGAGTAAGGGCCGCCGTTGGTGGTGGAACGTTTCACGTTGTAACCCGTCGCATTGGCCGATGCAGACCATTGCAGTCCGATGGCGAGGTTCGTGGCTGAAGCCGTGAGATTTGCCGGAATTGCCGGCGCGGGCGGCGAGACAATCAAATTCACCTGGCCGTGCGTGCTGATATCCAGCGAGCAATTGTAACCGGCTGGTGTTGTTCCCAGCATTGGCAAGCCGCCACTCAGGCTTCCCGTGTAAGTGAACAGCGTGTAAGTGCCGTTGGTGAAGCCCGCGCCGGCCATAATGTTGTTCGTCCCGTCCAGCGCGAGATTTCCCTTCACAACCATCGTCGCGGCGTTCGTGCCGAGGACGAAATTGACGGAGTTCGACGGCGTCAATGCCAGATTGTTGCTGATGATGAAGGTCGAGGCGCCGAGAGTGATGGAACTGTTGAGCGCGATGGCGTTCGTATTTTTCAGCGTCATCCGCGCATTGTAAAACGAAAGCTGATTGGCGAAGGCATTGGTGGTCGCGCCGTCGAGCGTCACGATGGAAGTGGCCGGAGTGGAATTGGAGAACGTGATGTCGGCATTAAAAAACGAGAACTGGCTCACGCCGGTCGGCACGCTGTGCGAACAATCAATGATCCGCACATTCTTTGCATCGTAAATCCCGAAGGTCTTCGAGCCGGTGAGATGAACATTCAGGAGCGTGACGTTGCTGACACACGATTCCGGCAACCCCCAGATCAATCCCGCCGTGCGGCCGGATTGCGCGGTCGCTGTCAGATTACTGATGGTGATATTGCGATAGCGCGGCGTGGTTGACGTGACGGGCGCGCTGGGATACGACGCCGCGACTGCAGGTGAAATACTGTCCAGTGCGCGATACATGGAGACCGAATTCGTATACTCCGTGTAGATCAATATAGGATTTCTGACACTCGACATCGTGAGATTGTAATACATGAGGTCGTGCACATACCCGCCGCGGTCCCGGTCGGTTTTGATGCGAATGCCCGCGTCAGTGTTGGTATAGGTGCAATTCACAATCGTCAGGTTCGACACGCTTGGCGACGTGTAACTGCCGATGGAAGTGCCATGCCCTGCGCCGTAAGTGTTGTTGGTGATCAAAATATTCGAGCTTGGGCCGCCGCAGGTGTAATTGTCATCGCCGACGCTGATGTTGCAGTTGACCACCAGCGTGTTGGTTCCGCTCGCATCGCACGCGTCCGTGTTATGGCCGGGAATCGGATCGGAGGAGGAGTTGGCGTGAATTGTTACGCCTCGCACAGTGGTGTCCCCGCAACTCGTGCTGCACGCGATATGAAATTCGGGCGAATTGGACAACGTGACGCTCGTGATCAACGTGCGATGGCAGCCGCTGAGCGTAATCATCCTGGGCCGCACCGCCCCGTTCGTGTTCGCCCACGGCCACCACGGCTCGCCTTGCCCCTGAATCCAGCCCGTGCCGCTGATTTCAAGATCGTGCAGGCTCGAGCCGGAAAGGAAATCGGCGGCGGTGAAATAATACGCTGACCCATTCGTGTGCCACGTGACGGGATATTGCCCGAACGGCAGCATCCGAAGAATCGCGCCGCTGTCCAACTGGATATTGACGGCGCTTTTCAACGTGATCGGACCGCACAGAAAAATTCCCCCGGGAAATTCCACGGTCCCGCCCGCCGCGCCGTTCGTGGTGCCGCCCGCGGCCGCCGCGTTGATGGCGTTTTGGATGGCGACCGTGTTGGTCGTTATGCCGTCGCCAACCGCGCCGTAGTTCAAGACGTTGATGATATTGTTGGTGTTGATGGCGGGCAGGGCAGGGGAGGCAACCGCTGCGTTGGCCGCAAAAAACAGAAATGTCATTACCAGCAATAGAGGTAAAGATGGGCGGTTGTGAATCGAAAGCGGGGTGAACATGTAACTTCGTCTCTTTGAATGCGAACGGCTCGCGTTAACTGAATAGGGTTTCCTTCAAGCCCGCCCGCGCGGGATGCGGGCTTGTTCCATTATTTGAGAGCGGCTGCAGCATGGTTCTATTTTGGCCTCAAATTATATAAGTGAAATTGCTCGAAAGTAAATGAAGGCCCTATGACTTTAGTCGTAGCCCTTCGAAATGATCATGGCAACAGCACAGTCAGAGTTAGCAGGCTGTTGAAAATGTAGAAGCCGACGTGAGCCCCAACCCGCGCGGCAGGGGGGTAAAGATGGAAGAAACCGCGCTCCGCTCTCGGGCGGCTCCGCATTGACTCGCGACAAAAACCAACGACCTTGTTTTATCATGACGGCTGAAGCCAGAAAACATTTGGAAGAAGTGCGGCACGCGTTGCTGGGTCTGCACAAATCACTCGTGGATTCCGAGCGCGTCACCTACGAAAAAACCGTCGGCGCGATCCGTTCGCCGAATCATTTTCTCCAATTGCTCACCAATGACCCCTGGTTCGCCTGGCTCCAGCCGCTGTCGCAATTGATCGTCTCAATGGATGAATCGCTGGATTCCAAAAAGCCTGTGCCGGATGAGGCGTTGGAAGCCGCAATCAAAGAAGCCAATGGACTTCTCTCGCCTTCGGAAGCCGGCCAGGGCTTTGGACGGCACTATTACGAAGCTTTGCAGCGCGATCCGGATGTCGTCATCGCCCATGGTGATGTCATGAAACAGCTCGGCAAACCAAAGGCGTGAGGAGCGCCGAGCACCGGCTCGGCAAGTTGGGCTTCAAACACGCCGAGCTGGTGCTCGGCGCTCCATTTGATAGTACTTCCAAATAGGCATTGCGAGAGGGCGTTCGGGTGTTACGATGCCGTCATGAGGGCTAAACAATTTGTTCCGTTGGTGATGGCGCTGCTGCTGGCGCCCATCGTGTTTGCGCAAAACCAAACGCCGCCGGCGCCGCCGCCGGACGCTGCTGCCTTTAACGCCATCGTTCAATTGCTGCCGAAAACGCGGCAGGGCGGCGACAGCCCCAGTGAAGCCGATTTAAAAACGCGCCGGGAAGCCGGTATGGAAATCGCGGCGAAGGCCAAACAGTTCCTGAAGGATTTTCCGGCATCGAAAGGTGCTGATAATGCCCAGGCCCTGTGGAACATGGGGCTCGCCCAGGCCGCCGTCTCCGGCGATGCTCACGCGGCGGCTCAATTGCAAATGCGCGCCGCGGAAATCGTCAAGGACCCCAAAATGCCCGACTCGTTAAAGCTCCAAGGCTTCGTCATGAATTACCTGGCGCAGCGAGCCCGGAAAAACGGAAAGCACGCATTGGACGATAATTCGCCCGATTCACAGAAGGCCAACATGGATGCGCTTTTCGCCGCCGCGGACGTTCTCTCTGACGCGGACGAGCTCTTCAAAATGCTGTTGCTCCAGGACAGGTCGGACAAGAACCTTTCGACCAAAGACCAGCGAAGCGTTGCCCAGCGCGTTCTGGACGATCCGCGCGCGTCCGCGGCCGTAAAGGTGGTGGCCAAAGGCATCCTGTCCGGAGAACAAAGTTACGCGGTCGGAAAACCATTGCACCTCAGCTTCGTGGCAATCGATGGCCGAAAAATTGATTTAGCCGATCTGAAAGGCAAAGTGGTGATGATCGATTTTTGGGCGACCTGGTGCGGCCCCTGTGTGGCGGAAATGCCGGAAGTGAAGCAAGTCTACGATAAATACCATGCGGCCGGTTTCGAGATTCTCGGCATCAGCCTGGATGATAACAAGGATCGCCTGCTTGCATTTGTGAAAGAGAACCACATCACCTGGCCGCAATACTTCGACGGCAAACATTGGAACAACGAGATCAGCTTCCGGTTTGGCATTAACGCGATTCCCGCCGAGTGGCTTGTCGATAAAAAGGGAATCCTTCGCGATACCGACTCCCGGGGTAATCTCGAGCAACGGGTGAATGAACTGCTGCACGAGAAATAAAATGTGCGGCGTTCGCGGAGCGCGGAGCATCGCTCCGTGAGATTATTGAAGGCGACGGGCGGAGCAATGCTCCGCGCTTCGGCTGATCTCAGGCGCAAAGTTCGTGGTTCCCTTCGTCATTGCGCCTTCACCGCGCGATAATACCTTTGCGGATCAACCGCCGAATCTTCAATTTGCAGCAGACCGCTTATGGGCAGCGCATTTGTGCAGACCGGCTGCCAGTGCGCCAAATCGGTGGAGGCTTCGATGACGTAATTCCCCAGCGGCGCGCCGATCAATGAGAAGGAAACTCCCGCCCCCGTGACGCTCGGAAGCGTCAGCAACGGCGGCGCGTTCGTGCTGATGGTCACGGAATTTGTCGCAAACGCCCGGCGTCCATCCGGCCATTGCACTTCCGCTTCAACCCATGCCGGCCCTTCCACGGACGGCGCCGTGAATGTGTGGCTCGTTCCATCAAACATCGGATCCTGCCCCAGCCCTTCCCAGACAATTTTCGCCCCGCTCAAATTCGTATCCGCCACGTTCAACGAGACCGTCAACGGCTGTCCCGGCAATTTCAGGTTCGTCGGCGCCACGATGGTTGCATTCGTGGAACGCCACGGTTGTGTTGCCAGTGAAGTCTGCGCCGCCAGCCACGCGGTCGTGGCGAAACTGCGCGCGGTATCGGTCGTGGACGCTTCGGTGGTGACATTGAAAAAATCGCACCAACGATCGTACATCGGATACGGCGCGGTCTGCGCGCCATCGCTGGGGAAACAAAGCGGCGACATTTCCCAGCCATACGTGAACGTCCACACAAATCCCGCCTGCATGTTGCTGATGGGCACGCCGTCCTTCGGCAGCGTGTGCCGGTCATTTTCGGAATATTGGTCCACCACCTCGCGCTGGCGTTTCCAGCCAAGGCCGGTGATGTAGGTCGTGTTCACCGGATTGCAACCGCCTTCGTAATTCACATTCATCAGAATCGCGTCCACATAAGCGGGATTGGGATTGAACAACTGCGCCACCACCAGATCGAACGCCTGCACGGGCGAGAAATACCATCCCGCGCTCAGCGCGTGTTTCGTGTTCTCCGGCAAACTGCTGCCGTACGCGCTTTCCTGCGACCAATATAAATTATCATTGCCGCAGTTCGTGATCGTCGTGATGCACTTGGCCAGATAATCCGAATCAATCTCGCTCGACTGCAACCGCCCGCTCGACACGGCCGTCGCGTAATCGCGAATCGCATTGCCGTAGCACGCGTACATCCGCCACCAGCCCCACATCATCGTGGCCGGATCGGTTGGATCGGGGAAGTATTGAAAGAGTTTCTGCTGATACTGCGGGTCGCCGGTGGCGAGGTACAGCTCGCACGCCGCCCACGCGATTTCATCCTTGTCCGTGAAATCATCGCCGAAATGTTGAATATCCTGGTAAGCGCCCGCCGAGCCGTGCTTCGCGATCGCATTCGTCAGGAATTGCCAGCCCAACTTGGCCTTCGCCAGGTAATTCGCCGCCGCCGCCGGATACGCCTGTTTGAAATGCGGTGAGGACGCGCACTGTGCGAGCGCCGCCACCGCCGCCGCGGTGGACACAGTGTTCTTCGGCCAGACGACCTGCGGATCGCCATTTTCGGGCAGCACGTTGGATTCGTACTCGCGATTGAGGGGATACACGGAATAATAAAATCCTCCGTCGGTGTCCTGCATCTTCGCGAGAAAATCCGCCTCCCATTTGGCTTCCTGCATCACATCGCTGATGCCGTCGCCGCTTTCGGGAATGCCCAAATTATCCAGACCGGCGACGCCTGGCAACGAATCCAGCGAGAACACGAGCACATGAATCAATTGCGCTGAATTGTAGGTCACGCGATTGTAATCGCCCGCCTCGAAATGCCCGCCCGAAACTTCCACCGGTCCGGGATTCACGAAGGGATACAATTGCGCGGCGGTATTCGTCAGCAACGGCGCTTCTTGCGGCGGGTTGTCCGAATTCACCTGGCTCGCGTAGTTCGAAATTGTCTGCCACGTGAACACATACGGGTCTGACGCATTCGTCGGCACGCTCGCCGGCGATGTGTGATCGATGCCATGCGTGAAACGCGTGAACGGCATCGCCACATTCGTGCCGCTGCGCTGCTCGTACATCCCCAACGCATACGTCCGCGCAAAATCCATCGCGATGCCCTCATCGATCCGGAACGGCAGCGACCCGCCCATGCCCGGCACGATCACGCGATACTCGCCGGGCGTGGTGAAACTTCCAAAATCCGCCTGGTAAACCATTTGGTACGGCGCCGGTGTGTACGGGTATCCGTAATCCGGCCGCCGGCTCAGCGTTCCCTGGTAAACCGTCGCGCCGCTTTGCGCATCCACGAGCAAAAACGTATTTGTCAGCACCGGCAATTCGCCGAGATTGCCGAGGTAATAACCGACCATCGCCTTCTTCGGATAATTCGGCAGATAACCCTCCTGGTTTACGTGAATCGCCGGCGTGTAACGCAGCGGGTCCGCCGTCGCCGCGAAAATCATGTTCGTCGGCCACACGGTTCCATCGTTGATCACCCGCACCGATTGCCCATCGGAAATGTTCTGGCTCAATTGCAGATAAAGATAATTCCCGATGCGCAAATCCCGCTCGGCTTGCGGCGCGTACAATGGGCGGCGTTTGAAACCGATGCCAGCGACCGAGTTCGTCTGCCCGTTGATGACCACCTTCACGCTGGACATGTCGGGCGGTGTGAAATCCCCGTTCGTGTCCACCCAATTCCAACTGTCCACCGTGCTCGAATCAGGTTGCTTCGTGTTGATGCGGACCAATTCGAGGAGGTTCGGCGAAAGGATGTGCAGAAAGTTGTCGCCGATTTTTGGGATTTGAAGCGTCGGATCAATCGCGTCCGTCGCCTTGGCGCGCAGCGTGCCAAGCAAAATTATCAGACCGAAAACCAGCGCAAAGCTGGGTTCACAGCGGCGAAAAATCCGGTCCGCCTGGGAGAGCGCGGCGGCCAGAAAACGGAGGGCGACCCTTTTCGTAATCATTCCCGTCCTTTGTGCGTTTCCGGCGGAAAATTAACAATCAGCAGTCATCCCCGGTATCACGGGAAAAAGACCTTAGATTATTAAACTACGGGCTTGGATTGATTCATCGCTCCAATTGCGCTACAAAATGATCACTGGCTTGGGCAGGTTGGCTGCCTCGAAGCCATGATGAAAAATGTTTCGCCGGCAATTTAATACGATTTCGTCCTCGCCCGCGCTGCGTGGCGCTTTCTTTTTTACGTTCACATTTCTCCTGGCAGCCATTCTCTTTTGCCGGCCCGCCACCGCCGCGAACGGTTCTTTTCCGACGCCCGCCGAAGTATTCCAGGGCCGCACCTTCTCCAGCGAATCCGAGCGCGACATTTTTTACCTTCACGCCATTCACGATCATTACGCCGCGCAATGGCCCATCTTGCTCGAAGGCAATATCAACGAGGGGGTATATATCCGCGAACCGGCAAAACTGCTGCGGTTCATCGATGAACTCGGCATGGCCATGCGCGACCAGGATGATGCCGCGAGCATTACGAATCTCACGCGGGTTACCTCGCATCCCCGATTTTTCACCAACATCAACGACTATCATCCCGAGATTTTGGAAGCCACGGCCCAGGCCTTGATGGCGCTCGGCCCGCATGGCCGCAAAGCCCTCGCGGATTCGTTCAGCATCAATCATTATCGCGGCGACCCGGAAGGCCTCGAGTTGCTGGCGAAAACCATCGGCGAGGCCCGTCTGCCCGATCCGGCCTTCGTGGAGGCGCTTGCCGCCACGGCCTTCGCGTTCAGCACCACCAACGGCGGTGTGTATCCACACTGCACCGAAGTCATGGTCCAAAATTTATTGCTCCTGCCCGCCGGCCTTGGCGAAGTCAGGTCCCATTTCACGACCAATAATATCTTCGCCGACCCGGTGCGGTTTCAATCCGTCATTCAGGGCATCGCGGACGCGGGCGCCACGAACTTTAAAGCCAATCTGAAGTCGCTCGACGGCGATTTGACCACCCAACTGCTCGCGCTGAGAAACAATCCCGGTGACTACCGCGACGCCCTGGAAGACCTTCGCAACCGCACGGAAGACGCGCTGGAAACTCTCACGGCGGCAAAAGGCAAATAGGCGTCGCAGCCGGGGTAACCGCGTGATCCGAAACTCCCGGAGCGCGGCTCTGTGAGCCGCAGCAACTTTGATTTTCACGCAGCACGGAATTGGTTCACACCTTTCGCTTGTCACGTTGCCGCGGGTCGCAGACCCGCGCTCCGAAATGCGATCCACCGACTCCCAAAATTTGCGTGCGCTTCCATCGTACCGCGCTACGATATTTCCAATGTCCGATGCCTACAGCGAACTCCTCGATGCCACGATTCACCAATTGCAGGAACTGAAAACGCAAGGCGTTCGTTTTATCCCCGTAACCGTCGAAACGCTGACGGCGCTTGGCCAGCCGCCGCGCCGCAGGCAGGTTCCCACGCCCGCCGCTCCGGCGAGCATCGACCCGAAGGCCGCCGCGTTCGCCGAGTTGCGCGCGCGCGCCTTGGCATGCATGAAATGCCCGAACCTCGCCTCCTCGCGAAAAAACGTCGTGTTCGGCGTGGGCAACATCCATGCGCAATTGATGTTCGTGGGTGAAGCGCCGGGCGCGGATGAAGACGAGCAGGGCGAGCCGTTCGTCGGCAAGGCGGGCCAGTTGCTCACCAAAATCATCCAGACCATGGGCCTGCGGCGCGGCGATGTTTACATCGCGAACATTTTGAAATGCCGCCCGGACACGCCCGGCCAGAGCGCCGGCAATCGCAAGCCCACGCCCGAGGAAATGCAAACGTGCATTCCCTACCTGCACGAGCAGATTGATTTGATTCAGCCCAAAGTCCTCGTCGCCCTCGGCGCCACCGCCGTCGAAGGTCTCCTCGGCAAGACCGTCGGCATCACCCGCCTGCGCGGCAACTGGCAGACCTACCGCGGCATTCCCTTGATGCCGACGTATCATCCGGCGTATCTCCTGCGCAACCAGGCCCTCAGCGAAAAACGCCGCGTTTGGGAAGACATGCTGCAAGTCATGGAAAAACTCGCCATGCCCATTAGCGAAAAGCAGCGGAATTTTTTTACGAAGGCGTAATCGTTCGCGATTCTCGACTCTCTGTATCAAATCTAGTATTGCTCTGAAGGTTAAGTTGTATGCACGCAAAACCGTCGGATCAGTTCGGACCCTTTCAGGCTTCAGCAGCGTGATTCGCGACCATTTATGACGATTCGCACCAAACTCTACATTTCGAGTTATACAACAAGCGCAATGATCTTGCTGACGGTTTTTTCGAAACCACTCCATATTACGGACGCATTCCAGTGGGTGCCCATGGTCGGAACCTTTATTCCGATGGGATTCATGTTTTATTACATCAAACAGCAGAAGCTGGAAAAACAAAGGCAGCCTGCCGCTCCCGAAGAAGCGCGCCTGAAAGAACAGCGAACCGCAAGGAAAACGTTGATATTAGGCATGGTTCTCGGTTCAGCCATGGGTTTGTGCGCGCCGTTCTGGATGCCGCTGACCGGAACGACTCTCGGTTTTCGAGGGGATTTGATTTGCGGCATTATCACAGCGGCAATTGTGTGCGCGGTTTTTGGCTTCCGATTAAAAAAGCTCGGGCGGGGAAGTTGAATTTAATGCGTTGCTGGGCGTTAGCCGAGAGTTTCGCCCGTTCAGAACCGTTTTGACGGTTTCCAATTTGGAAAACCGCTAAAGCGGTTGAAAATTCTCCATCGTTTGCAGGCACCCAGCTAAACCAGGGTTTTAATGAGACTACGTTCAAGAGCGCGCATTTTTTAATATCGGCCCGGACATCGCCGCGCGCAGATTTCTCTTGGAATTTTTGGCCGTCGGGTCTATCAAGGGCGTGTTCTTTGAAATGGCGAACCATGGTTCGCCTTGTAACGCAATCAAATGTCAGGGAACCCCGTGAGATTCGGGGACGGTTGCGCCACTGTAACGGGCTACAAACTCCCACAGCCACTGCCCCGCTCTTTCTGGAGCGTCGGTTCGCCAGGACCGGCTTCTCCGGAAAGAGCGGGGCGGGAAGGCGGGAGCGAGGCAAGCCCGGAGTCAGGATACCGGTTTGAATGCGCTCGTCAGCCCCGCTCTTTCTGCGGGTGACGACAGCACGTTGCGAGTTCTCGGTTCAGAAACCGTGACGTGTTGTTCGTTCCTTTAGAAAGAACGGGGAACTTCTCCGTCAAGAGAAGGATGAGGCCAGCCCCGCTCCGCGTGTGCGGTCGGGATTCGTTGAATGCCTTCATTCCTCCGTTTTGCCGGGATGAAGGCTTTTGTTTTTTATGGCGACGGTTACAGACCGCGTCATAAAAATTTCCGACGGTCACAGACCGCGGCTACAAGAACTTCTTCCCGCTCTGGTCTCTCAATCGTTAACCCGTTCCCGGGAGTTTTCCCGGGGCTAATTGAAAGATCAGTCTATGAAGAAGTTTCGTGTTTTCGTGGCAGCGATTTTGGTTCTGTCATATTGCGGGAGTCCTCAAGCCGCAACTTTTACCGAAAATTTCAGTTCCGATCCCTTGCAAAATGACTGGAAGACTTTTGGGGATGCCAATTTATTCCGGTGGAATGCCGCGGGCCAGAACCTGGCGGTGACCTGGGATTCTTCGCAGACGAACAGTTATTTCTATCATTCGCTCGGGACCATCCTCGCGAGGGATGACGATTTCGCGCTGGAGTTCGATTTGAACCTGACGGATGCGACCGCTGGAGCTTATGGCTCGGAACTGGGCATTGGTTTTCTGAACATCGCGACGGCGACAAGTCCCGATTTTCTGCGCAGCCTGGGAACTTCGCCGAACGTGGCCGAATTTGATTATTTCCCGCCGAGCCAGATTGCGGCGTCCATCGACGCGACGCTCATTGACGCGAGCAACAATTTTTATTTTACCTTCAACACCGCGCCGCTGGACCCGGGCGTGACCTATCACGTGCGAATTGCGCATGCCGCGGGCGATCCGAATTTGAGCGGCGAGGTTTTTACCAATGGCGTGTTGTATGCGGCGCTCACGAACTCGTATCCGAGCACGATGGCGGATTTCCGGCTCGATGCCATTGCGATCAGCAGTTACCAGGATGATGGTTTTGGCGACACCGTGCTCGCGCATGGAACGGTGGGAAATCTCGTCGCGACATTGCCGCCCCCGCCGGTGCAAAATCTTGCCGGTTCGTTCAGCAATGGGACGTGGCAGGTGCAATTCAACGAGCGCACGAACTGGTTGTTCACGCTGGAACGCTCCACGGATTTGGTCTCCTGGACGAATGTCTCGCCGGCAACCGCCGGCGCGCCGAATGTGTTAACCTTGCAGGATACGAATGCGCCGACCGGGAACGCGTTTTATCGCGTGCGGGCGGAACGGCCATGAACTGTTATCAGCCCAAAGTCCATCCACGTTTGCCAAGGTTTCGGCGGACAGGCAGTCCACGGTCGATTGACGTTCGGCGCGGGCAGTGTCATGGTTTGGACTGCGCGGGCATGACCGCGCTTTGGAACTGGCAGACATGTCTGCCAGTCGGAAAGCGGCGACATGTCGCCGCACTCCAAATCAGGACGCCACTTCGGTGCAGGGGCGCAGCGGGTGGCTTGTCGGCCTTTACGCTGGTGGAGTTGCTGGTGGTGATCGCGATCATCGCCATTCTCGCGGCGATATTGTTGCCGGCATTGGCGGGAAGCAAGGAGTCCGCGCGGCGGGCGCGTTGCGCGGGCAATCTGCATCAGTTCGGCCTGGCGGCGCAGATGTATTGGGATGATAACGGCGGGAATTGTTTTCGTTACACGTTTGGCGTGACGAACGTCGGGCAGATTTATTGGTTCGGCTGGATGGGGCCCGGCGTGGAAGGCCAGCGGCCTTTCGATGCCACACTGGGGGCCTTGTTTCCCTACCTGCAGGGCCGCGGCATCGAGATTTGCCCGTCGCTGAATTACGCGCTGGCGCAATTTAAACTGAAAGCGAACGGCGCGGCGGACGGTTACGGTTACAATATGTATTTGTCGGCGCCGTTGAGCCAGCCCCCCGTGAAGATCACGAGCGCAAAAAATCCGGGCGAACTGGCGCTGCTGGCCGATGCGGCGCAGGTGAATACGTTTCAAGCGCCGGCATCACCGAGCAATCCGATGTTGGAGGAGTTTTATTATGTCGACAATACCGTGCGTCCGCCGAACGGCCATTTTCGACACGCGCAAAAAGCAAACGTGCTTTTCTGCGATACGCACGTGGCGCCGGAGTCGTACGTGCCGGGATCGATTGATCCGAATTTGCCGAGCCAGTATGTGGGAAGGCTAAGGCCGGAAATTTTATCGGGACCGTAGTGGCACGGCCGTCTCGCCCGTGAGTTCCTGGTTCGCACGGGCAAGATGCCCGTGCCACTATTCGCCGACTTGTTTCTTGATGGCTTCGGAGATTTTCGCGCTCCATTTTTTCAGAGCGGTTTCATCGCGGCCTTCGAGAAGCAGACGGGCTTTGGGTTCGGTGCCCGAATAACGCAGCAGCAGCCGGCCACCTTGGGCTTTCAATTCGGTTTCGGCTTCGGACACAAGGCCAGTCAGGCCGTTCATTTGTTCAAACGGTTTTTTCTCGCGCACGCGAATGTTGGAAACGAGTTGCGGGAAACGGGTCCAGCATTTGGCAAGCTTGGATAACGGCGCGTCCTTGGCCTTCATGATGCGCAGGAGCTGCAGGGCGGCGACGAGGCCGTCACCGGTGGTGCTGTAATCGCGGAAAATCATGTGGCCGCTCTGCTCGCCGCCGAGGTTGAAGCCGTTGCGCAGCATTTCATCGATGACGTTTTTGTCGCCAACCGCGGTGCGGAGGACTTTTCCACCGGCCTGATTGATCGCGGCTTCCAGCCCGGCGTTGCTCATGACGGTGCTGACGACGGTTTTTTCTCCCAGCGTTCCGTTGGCCAGCATGTCGAGGCCGGCGATGGCCATGATGTCGTCACCATCGATCAACGCGCCGGTCTCGTCGCAAAGCAAAACGCGGTCGGCGTCGCCATCGTGGGCGATGCCGATGCAGGCCTGATGTTCGCGCACTTTCTGGCACATCTGCTCGGGATGCATGGAACCGCAATCCTGGTTGATGTTCATGCCGTCCGGCTGGTTGCCGTAGACGATGACTTCCGCGCCGAGTTCGCGCAGGACGCAGGGCGTGGATTTGTAAGCGGCGCCGTGCGCGCAATCGACCACGACGCGCATGCCTTCGAGAGTCATGCCGCGCGGGAAGGAGGATTTGGCGAATTCGATGTAACGCCCGAGAGCGTCATCAATACGAACAGCCTTGCCGATCGCTTCGGCCGTGGGACGAATGGTTTCGATTTCGCCGCCGAAAACGAGATGTTCGATTTGATCCTCGATCTTGTCGTCGAGCTTGTAGCCGTCCGCGCGGAAAAATTTGATGCCGTTATCCGCGTAAGGATTGTGCGACGCCGTGATGACAATGCCCGCGTCCGCGCGCAGGCTGCGCGTGACGTAAGCGACGCCCGGCGTGGGCAGCGGCCCGATGAACAGGACGTCCACGCCCATGGAAAGAATGCCCGAGGAAATCGCGTTTTCGAGCATGTAACCCGAGAGGCGCGTGTCCTTGCCGAGGACAATTTTATGGCGTCCGCGCCCGCGAGCTTGCGATTCGAGATTTTTGAAAACGTGACCAGCCGCGCGACCAAGCCGCAGCGCCGTTTCCGCTGTCACGGGTTCGATATTGGCAACGCCACGGACACCATCCGTGCCGAAAATTTTCCTGGGGGGATTCATTGAGTTTTGGGGGCTACGGTCACTTCAACCGTGGCCGGCTGCACACGAGTATAGGAAATCGAGGGAGGTAAAACAATTTCGACACGCCTCACCAGGCCATTGGCGGATTCGATGCCGGTCAAATCGACCTCTGCGTCGACATCGTCCTCGCGCAGGCTCTTGAGCAATTTCGGATCGCCGTGGAGCGTGACCGTGACCTGGTCAGGGCTGATGCTGAACGAATACTTTTCTCCGGTGGGAACGCGCACTGGCACGGTCATGACGGTTTCATCCGCCGCGCGGCCAAGCAGTGCCAGCCAGGGCGAAGTGGGCGTTTCGCCGTTGGTGTTCACCTTCACCGTCAGCCAGATCAGGATCGCGAGCGCCAGCGAAAGCAATTTCAGCCAGAAATCCTTGGTGATGAGATTGTGAACGAAAACGATCATTTGGCCGGTTCGGTGGAGGTGGTCTGCGTGGACTCAGTTTTGGTGGCGGGTTCGCGGATCGTTTTCAGCCGCGCTTTGGCCGTGGCACGAACCCAGCCCAGCAGGTTCCGCTTGGCGTGGCTGACCAGCACGGAGGTCAGGAACGCGCGCAACGTTTCGAGCGTGACGCCTTTGACGAATTGCCCCTTGTAGGCATATGAAATCGAACCGGTTTCCTCCGAGACGACCACGACGATGGAATCCGTTTCTTCGCTGAGACCGATCGCGGCGCGATGCCGTGTCCCCAGAGATTTGCTCAAGTCCTGCCGTTGCGTGAGCGGGAAAATGCATGCCGCGTAAGCGATGCGGTCGCCTTTGATGATGACGCCGCCGTCGTGAATGGCGTTGTTGGGGAAGAAAATCGTTTCGAGCATTTCCGGCGTGGCCTCGCAATCCACGCGAATGCCGGACTCAACCGCTTCCTGAAGTTGAATGGATTGTTCGACGGCGATCAGCGCGCCGATTTTCACATCGGAAAGGCGTTCGCAGGTTTGGATGATGACCTCGATGTTCTCGCGCTGTTCCCCGGCGGTGGCGAAGAGCGGGAGATTGCCCAATTCGGCCAGCATGCGGCGAAGCTCGGGTTGGAAAATCACGACGACAGCAACGGCGAGGAAAGCGGAGAACGCGCCGAGGATCCATTGAAGAACCTGCAACTGGAGCAGCCGGGTGAAGATGAGCGATGTCAAGAAAACGACCAGAAAGCCGGTCACGACGGGCGCGCCGCGCGTGCCGCGCACGAACCGGAAAACGTAGTAAATTCCGACCGTCAGGATCAGAATTTCCAGCGCCGGCCGCCAGGCATTTTCAAGATGTCGAATGATTTCCACGTCACTTCCTGCGCGCCAGAATTGCTTCCGTCATCCGGACGGCCTGGACTGTTTCCGCAACATCATGCGTGCGAATGATTTGGGCTCCCGCCTCCACCGCGAGGGCCGCGCACGCCAAAGCCGCCGGCAGCCGCTCCGGAGTCTCCGCTCCGAGCAATTTCCCCATGAAGGACTTCCGCGAAACTCCCAGCAATAATGGCTGCTCTAACTTTTTAAAACTTCGCAGTGCTCCTAGCAACAGCAAATTATGTTCCAGTGTTTTCCCGAAACCAATTCCCACATCCACTATAACTTGGTCACGTGCGACTCCGCAATCGTTCAATCGTTGAATTCGATCAGAAAAAAATTCGCCGACTTCCTGTACGACATCGCCGTACACGGGATGTGATTGCATGGTTTGCGGCGTGCCTTGCATGTGCATGAGCACGTAGCCGGCGCCGGAATCGGCCACCATGCGCCACATGGCGTCATCTTCCCGATTGGCGGCAATGTCGTTGACGATGCTCGCGCCGGCGGCAATGGCAGCGCGCGCCACGCCGGGTTTCATGGTGTCGATGGAAATGGGAATTTTGACGCGCGCGGCGAGTTGCTCAATCACCGGAATCACGCGGCGCAATTCTTCCTGTTCCGGCACCGCCGTGGCGCGCGGGCGCGTGGATTCGCCGCCGATGTCGAGAATTTCCGCGCCTTGCGTCGCAAGCTTCAGCCCGTGCTCCACTGCCGCGGCCGTGTCAAAGAATTTCCCGCCGTCCGAAAACGAATCCGGCGTCACGTTGACCACGCCCATGACCAGGGCAGGCCGGGGGAAGACGAATTCAAATTGGCGAGCGCGCAGCAACATTTAAAAGCTCCAAGCACCAAGCGTCCAAACTCCAGAGAAGCTCCAAGTTCCAGATTCCAAAGGCTGCCCCCGATCGATTGGAGCTTGTAGTTTTGATCTTCTCTGGAGCTTGGATCTTGGTGCTTGGAATTTGTTTTTAGTATCCGCCACCGGACTTCGGCGTTTCAATCAATTCAATTTCGTAACCTTCCGGAGCATCGATGAAGGCGAACACGGAGCCGGAGGAACTTTTGGTCGGGCCGTCGGAAAATTTCAGGCCATGTTTCGCGAGGTGCTTGCCGAATTCGTCGAGGTTGTCCACTTCGAACGCCAGGTGCGTGAGGTCCGGTTGGACCTGGACGGGACCGCTGCCAGGGAAGTAAGTGATTTCGATCTGCTCCTCGCTGCCGGGGATTTTGAGAAAGGCCAGCTCGGAACCGCGCGGCGATTTGTTGCGGCGGATTTCCTCCAGGCCGAGGACTTCCTTGTAAAATTTTACGGTCTTTTCCAAATCATTGACGCGGTAACGCGTGTGCAAAAGCTTTTTGACCTTGTTCATGGGGCCAAAATAAGCGCGGCGCGCGAAAGTGTCGAGCGAGCGTTGGAGAGCCACTGATGAACACGCAGATTTATGAGGAAGCAGGTGGGGAAATAAATTTTCTGAATCCGGATTTTCCTTTATTCCATGAGTTCAAATTAATTTTGCCTTGTTTGTTGCTGATTTCTCGGACCAGGCCTCCCGGTACAATCATTCCCCCAGAGCGGTTGGGGAAATCAAACCACTTGCCGAACGTAATACTTTAGTTTACCCAAACTGTGTGCCTTGCACGACACTACGTCGTTTATTACTGGTGCTTCTGGGCTGTGTGAGCCCGTTTCTCGCCCATTCACAAATCGATCCGTATCCGCGAGAGTTGATTCAAGTCGGCTACAACGCATCTTTCGAAGGCCACGCGCCATTGGCCGGCTATGCTTTTTATTACCGCAACCAGCCCAATTTTCTGCAGCAATCCAATCTCACCCTCCGGCTGGCCATCGCGCCGACCTACGTCGATTCCGAACTGGGCTTCAGCCATTTATTGGGCCAGAACACCGACGTGGGCGTGGGAATCGCCGGCGGCGGGTTTGCGGACAGTTATTCTGAAATCAAAGGTGGCACCTATTTTCCGAAGGAGTCTTTTGATGGAGATGGCGGCGAAACTTCGCTGAGCCTCTATCACTGTTTCAATCCGAACGAAACGATTCCGCTTAATGGAGTTCTTCGAGGCTCCGTGCATTATTCCACGTACTCACCGAGCGATACTACGGCCCGAAACTTTCAGGTTCCCTCCGACGAAACCACCTTTGCCGTGCGCACGGGCCTGCGCTGGGGCGGCAAGGAACCCATTTTGTTTCCGTCATTGGCCATGGAGCTTTCGGTTTGGTATGAAGGCCAATTCCGGCTGAACCCGGACACGTATGGATTCGCGACGAGCGCTCCTTTCGGCAGTGCGGCGGGTGATCGGCACATTAATTTTGATTCACATTTGTTTTGGGCGACGGCGCTGCTGGCGTACACCATGACGAACTCAGGCCAAAGCTTTTTTATCAATCTCACCGCTGGCACGAGCATCAATGCGGATCGGTTCAGCGCCTATCGGCTCGGCGCGTTGCTGCCCTTGGTTTCGGAATTCCCGCTGTCCCTGCCGGGCTATTATTACCAGGAAATCAGCGCGCGGCAGTTCTTGCTGGTTGGCGCGAATTACATCATTCCAATGGACAAAAAAGATCATTGGAACGTGAATTTTACCGCCGCGACCGCGAAGGTGGCTTATCTGGAGGGTTTTCGGCAACCCGGTGACTGGCTCAGCGGCGTCGGCGCGGGCGTGCTTTACAAAACCAAATGGACCAAGGTGATGGTTGGCTACGCTTATGGCATTGATGCGATCCGCGACGGGGGCCGCGGCGCTCATAGCGTCGGTTTTCTAATGCAATTCGATTTGGGTCATGCCAAACAGGATTTGCTCAATCCGGGCGAGCCCAGCCGCTGGCGCGGTTGGGGGCGCATCGCGAGCGGGATTTTTGGGGACTAGCGTCCGCCGGTAGTCACACACCCCAATTGTTTCCTTCATTTGATGCCGCACAATGGCGCCGCGCGATGCGTCTCCTTTTTGTGCATGATCGTTTCGGGGCATTGGCCGGCGCGGAAGTCAACCTGCAACTCACCGCCGCCGCGCTGAAAATTCGCGGCCACGAAACGGCGCTGCTCCATGGGCCCCCAACCGGCAAGGCAGAATCCGAATGGCGCAATTTATTCGAGCAACGCTTTGCGCTCACCAACGGAAACGGTTTGTCCACGACCCGGTTGGCCTTTAAAAAATTTCAGCCCGACGCCGTGTACATCCACAAGATGGCGGACGCGGACGTGTTGGAAATGCTCGCCGACTCGGGCGTGCCGGTGGTTCGCATGGTTCACGATCACGACCTTTATTGCATGAGGAGCTACAAATACTCGCCGTTGACGCGCCGGATTTGCACGCGGCCGGCGGGGTTGCATTGCCTTTTTCCCTGCGGCGCCATGCTCGCGCGTAACGGCAAAGGTGGCTTCAATTGGGTCAGTTACCGGGCGCGAAAACGGGAAATCGCACTGAACCAGCGTTTTGCGCGGATGATCGTGGCGACCGAATTCATGCGCTGCGAATTGCTGCGCAACGGTTTTAACGCGAACCGGATCGAGATCCACGCGCCCGTCCCGCGCGGGAACGAAAACGCGCTGACGGCGTCGTTCAGCGACCGCAACCTTATCATTTATTCGGGCCAGGTGATCCGAGGCAAGGGCGTGGACGTATTGCTGGACGCGCTCGCGCAGGTTCGCGCGCCATTTGAATGTCTGATTTTTGGAGACGGGAACCATCGCGCTCGTTGCGAGGCGCTCAGCCGGAGGCTGGGATTGGAGGGGCGCGTCCAATTCAAAGGCTACGTGCCGCCGCGCGAACTGGAGAGATTTTACGAGCAGGCGAGCCTGTCGGTCGTGAGTTCCGTATGGCCGGAACCGTTCGGCGCCACGGGCTTGGAAGCGATGCGCCACGGGCTGCCGGTGGTCGCGTTTGATGCGGGCGGCATCCGGGAATGGCTGTTCGATGGCCAAAATGGATTTCTGGTGCCCTGGATGGATCGCGCGCAATTTGCCAAACGCATCGACGAACTGTTGCAAAACAAAACGCTCGCCCGCCAGTTCGGCGAACGCGGGCGCCAGCTTTTGCGCGACAAATTCAATTTCGAGCAATACATCGACGGCCTGGAAGAAATGTTTTCGCGGTTGACTCGCGAGCCGGCCGAGTGCGAACACATTGCCAATGGACACGCGCACGCCTAAGCCATCGATTTCAACCGCCGCGCCTCTCTTCGTGGCCATCGTGGGCGGCAGCGGCGCGGGCAAGACGTGGCTGGCGAAGCGCTTGCGCGCGGCGCTGGAACCCGATGCGGCGCATTTGTCGCTCGACAATTTTTACCGGGACTGCTCGCGCGTGCGGCCGGAACGCCGCGCCAAGATCAACTTTGATCATCCGCGCGCAATTGATTGGGACACGATGGAAAAGGTATTGAACGATTTGCAGGCGGGCCGGGCAACGCATTTGCCGCGGTACGATTTCAAGACGCACTGCCGCGCGCGGGAGAAGAGTCCGCTGGCGCACAAACCCGTGGTGCTGGTGGACGGATTGTGGCTGCTGCATCGGCGCTCGTTGCGGCGGTTTTTTTCGATGAAGATTTTTATAGATTGCCCGGCGCGCACGCGGCGGGGGCGTCGATTGATGCGCGATTTGCGTTCGCGCGGCCGCTCGCGCGCTTCCGTGCTGGAACAATTGCAAAAGACGGTTGAGCCGATGCACGCGCGTTTCGTCGAGCCGCAGCAAAAATGGGCGGACGTGGTCCTGCGCCACAATTTTGGCCCCGGCGACATCCGGCGGCTGGCCCGCGAGTTGCGGGAGAAGTCGGATGCGTTGCGCTTGGGCCCGATGAAAATTTAAACCACTCGCCAAAATCGTTTGCATCAAATGAGACTGCAAAATAATGGAAATACGCTGCGCGTTTCGGCGATCACCGAATTGAGCGCCTCGAACGCGAATTTATTGCGCGATGAAGCGCGCCACGCTTTGGGACAGGAGCAGCAGAACATCGAAGTCGATCTTTCGCAAACCACGGCCGTGGACAGTTGCGGTCTTGGCGCCCTGGTGGCGCTGCACAAGACGGCGTCGGGCCGCGGCGGTGTTTTGCGGCTGCTCAACCCGACTCCCCCCGTTCAACAAATTCTTGAATTAACGCGAATGCATCGCATCTTTGAGGTCATCAAAGACTAACATGGGCGACATTTCCAGCGCATCGCGCCCGGCGACATTGCGGTTCGGACTTCCCTGCGATCTCAAAAAGGTCCGGGAGGCTTCCGAAGCCGTGCACGCATTTCTTGCGGAGCAAGGTTGCGGCGACGAAATGCTGTCGGCCTGCGACCTCGCGTTTGTCGAAGCCTGCAACAACGCCATCCAATACGCCCCCGAAGCGGCGCGCGCGCAGCCGGTGGGCGTGGAGATTGCCTGCAGCGCGGAACAATTGGAATTGCGCGTCTCGGATCACACGCGGGGTTTCCATTGGCCGGAACGCGTGGAATTGCCGCCGCCCGAAAGCGAAAGCGGCCGCGGTCTTTTTTTGATCCAGTCGCTGATGGACAGCTCCCAATATCTGCGCGGCAAAAACGAAAATGTTTTGGTCCTGCGCAAAGCCGTTGCGCCCAACCCTTCCAAAAACGGCAAGATTCCGGAAAGCGAGCGGATGATCACGGGGTTGCTGGAAGAGCTGAGTTCGTGCTACGAAAGCCTGTCCGCGATTCTGCGCTACAGTGCCGAGCAACAAAACCGGACCAAGGACCTGAAAACCTTTGCGCACCGGTTGCTGTCGGATCTGTCGGCGGTGGTCGGCGCTGAATGGTTCGTTTTCCGCGTCGCTGCGAACCAATCCCGCATGGACGTGCTGACCGCGTCGGAGTCGGCGCTCGATGCCGGCCCGATTATTTTTCGCGGAGAAAACTGCGACGCCGGATTCCTGGAATCGCAAGCGGCCATTTCGCGGAAACCGGTCTGGTTGAACGAGAACCACCGGCTGGAAGCAACGGATCCCTTGCGCCTAAAACCGCGCTCGCGCGGCCTGGTTTACCCGGTGTTTGTCGGAGAAGAATTCGTGGGCAGCCTGGCGATCGGAAAAGGTGGAAACGGCGTTGCATCAAAGCAGAAGCTTGCCGCCGAGGCGCCGGCGATCCCGGCAACTGTTTTCACGGTCACGCACGTCAAACTCATCAACACGTTCGCCCAGTATCTCGCCATCCAAATCGTCAACGGCCGGCTGCAGGAGGAAATGGCGGCGAACCGGCTGATTGCGCGCGAACTGGAAATTGCCGGCAGCATCCAGCGCTCGCTGATGCTCAAGGAACTGCCGCAACTGCCCGGATTTGAAATTGCCGCGTTCTGCCGGAGCGCCGAACAGGTCGGCGGGGATTTTTACGACGTTTTGAAGCTGACCGAAACGACGGCGCTGCTGGTGATTGCGGACGTGATGGGCAAGGGCGTGCTGGCGGCGATGTTCGCGGCAATCTTGCGCGCGGTGCTGCGGGCGACACCGGAATTGAACCGCCAACCCGCCGCGCTGCTCGCGCGCGTGAACCAGCTTTTGTTCGACGAATTGTCCGGCGTGGACATGTTCATCACGGCCCAGTTGGTGTTCGTGGATACCGCCGCCAGGAAATTGGTGGCCGGCAGCGCCGGCCATTGCCCATTGTTGATTGCGGACGGTTCGGGGCGCAAGGTGCTTTCGCCGGAAGGAATGCCCTTGGGCATTTTGCAGGACGCGATCTTCGCCAGCGAGACGGTGGACCTGGCGCCGGATGCGCGCGTGCTGATGTACACGGACGGCTTGACCGAGGCGGCCGACGCGAGCGGCGAACGCTTCGGCCAGGAACGCCTGATGGAATGGTTCAAGGACACCCGGCCGCGCACGGCGAGCGAACTGCAGACGGAACTGGCCAATATAATGGCGCAGTTTCAGGCCAAAACTAGCTTGAATGACGACCAGACTTTTTTAATCATCGCCGGGTAGCAAGTCTTTATGACGAAACAAATTCTGGTGGTCGACGATGATCCGCTCATGCACCGGCTGTTTCAGCATCATCTGGAGCGCGCCGGCTACCAGATGATTTCCGCCCATAACGGCCAGCAGGCCCTCGATATTGCCGCCAAGCAGCCCCCGCATCTGATTGTCATGGACATCATGATGCCGGACATCGACGGCCTGGAGGCCCTGCGTGAATTGAAAAAATCCGATGTCACCAAGTCCATTCCGGTGATCATGATCACGGCCAATGGGCATCACATTTCGCGCAAGGAATCGGAAAACTGCGGCGCAAACATCTTCCTGACCAAGCCATTCAGCCCTATGCAATTGCTGAACGAAATCCGCCGCCTCGTGCCTCCTGAAGACGCGGCCTAGCCTGCTTGCCGTCGCGGAGTACTCTTTTGCAACCACGAATGGACACTAATTATTGGTGTTTATTCGTGTGCATTCGTGGTTTTCCATTTTAATAGCGTTAGCGCGCGGGAACTCAACCCCCCTACTCCCAACCGCGATTGGGTACTATACCCGATTCAGTTCTCGCCTCATAAAATGTTGGAATGGCAGCGCTGATGAAAGCGGTCTTGCCATTGTTTGTTTTTGTCGACGCGTGCGGGTGGGAGATTATCAAAAACGACCCCTTCGCCCGCGATTTCGCGCCTTATCGTAAACGCCTCAATTCGGTTTTCGGCTACAGTTCGGCCTGCGTGCCCTCGATCCTTTCCGGTCGCTGGCCCGATGAGCACCGCAACTGGTGTTACTTCGTGCATGACCCGGCGCATTCCCCCTTCAAGTCCTTGCGCTGTCTGCGCTGGCTGCCGGCAAAAATCACGAGCCGAAGAATTTTCCGCCGCTGGCTCTCCAAATTCGTCAAAGTCCAGCTCAGCTTTCGCGGCTATTTCGATTTGTACAACATCCCCTTCAAGCACATCGCGGATTACGATTTCACCGAGAAGAAAAGCCCGCTCCAGCCGCGCGGCATGAATCGCGGGCCGAACATTTTTGATTTCCTCGAATCTCGGAGCATTCCGTATCACGTCAGTGCCCCGCAAAAAACCGAGCAGCAAAACCTGAACGCGCTGATGAGTGACATCCGGCGCGAGAGCATCGATTTTGCGTTTCTGTATTGGCCCGCGCTCGATGGTCTGTTGCACAGCGTCGGCAATCAATCACCGCTCGTCGCCGAAAAATTGCGCGGCTACGAAAAATGGATTCGCGAGCTGATGGCCGTGGCGGAACAACATTATGCCGAAGTGCGGCTCTATGTCTTCAGCGACCACGGGATGGCGAATTGCGACGTATTGCTCGATCTGAAATCGAAAATCGAGCCGCTGCCCTTGCGCATGGGGAAGGATTACGCGGTGGTTTATGATTCCACCATGGCGCGCTTCTGGTTCTTCAACGAACGCGCGCGTCAGGAAATCACGGCGGCGCTGCGGAATGTCCCGCAGGGCCGGATTCTTCCCGAATCGGAACTGAAAGCGATGCGCGCGCATTTTCCCGATGGTTATTTCGGCGAGCTGATTTTCCTCGTTCAAGAAGGAGTGCTCATCGTGCCCAGCCACATGGGCGAACGCCCGATTCGTGGCATGCACGGTTATCATCCCGACGCCAAACACAGCTACGCGATGCTGTGCAGCAACCAGGCGGAAATTCCGGAGGACATCATCGGCATCACGGATATTTTCCGGCTGATGACTCGCGACGCGGAACTGGCTAATGCGCGAAATGCCACGGCGCCTCTGAAGTCCTATGAGCAACCCAGTCTCGTTCGCTGAAGGCCTCCCGGCCGTGCAGCGAAAACCTCGTCCGACCATCCATGAACCCTTCGTCAGCATCATCATGCGGTCGTTCAATGAAGGCTGGGCGTTGCGCGAGACGCTTCCCGCCTTGCGCGCGCAGGCTTACAAAAATTGGGAGCTGATCGTCGTCGATTCCGGCTCGACCGACGGCTCGACCGATTTGATCCGCCAGGCCAAACCCGCGCATTTCGTTCAAATTCGCAAGGAAGATTACAACCCGGCGCGCGTCATGAATCAGGGAATGCAACTGGCGCGGTCGGAGTTCGGCATTTTTCTGAACGCGGACGCCACGCCGCAGGGAAGCGATTGGCTGGGCCCGTTGGTCAAGGCCTTGCAGGAGTCAGATGTGGCGGCGGTGTTTGGCCGGCAGGTTCCGCGGCCGGATTGCCAGGCGGTTTTCGCGCATGACTACGAGCGGTGTTTCGGGCCGAATCGCGAGTCCACCCAATGGGACCATTTTTTCAGCATGGTCAGCAGCGGTTTGCGCAAGGACGTCTGGAGCCGGCGCGGCTTTCTGGAAAAAATGCAATACTCCGAGGACGACGAATACACCCGCTGGTGCCGCGAGCAGGGTTTTCGAATCGTCTATGTGCCGGAATCGGTGGTCATGCATTCGCACAATTACACGCTGCAGCAGGCCTACAAGCGCAGTTTCGGCGAGGCGAAAGCGCTGGCAGCAGTTTGGAATGAACCCCCAAAGCGGATCAATTTTCCGAAAACCGTGCTCCTCGGCTGGACGAATGATGCGCGCCGCGACCTGATCTTTTGTTCGCAACGAAAGCGCCTCAGTGAATGGCCGCACGCCGCGCGCATCCGCTGGCATCAACGCCGCGCCAGGCTCGCCGGCTTTCGCGAGGGGTGGAAGTTTTATCGGGATGGGGATGCGAGGTATGGGTGGAGGAAACCTTTAGCGCAAAATGATGCTGCGGTACAAGAGGAAATCCACAACCGCGGCAACGTGAACAGTCAACCGGAGATTTCAACTTCAAACGCTGGAGCAGCTTCTCCCTCTCCCATTGGATGGGAGAGGGCCGGGGTGAGGGTGCCGGCTGACGGCGAAGAGAATGGAGCCTCCTCACGTCCGCTGCCACGGTTTACGATCGACGGCAGCGAAGAATTGGAAAACTGGCTGGCGCGTATCTGCGATTCCGTGCTGGCCGGCGTGCGCACAATTGTGCCCGCAAATAAACTCGAAGCGCTCGTGCTTGGCGGCGGTTATGGACGCGGGCAGGGTGGCGTTTTGAAAACCAAATCCGGTGACGCGCCCTACAACGATTTGGAATTTTATGTGTTCCTGCGCGGCAATCGCCTGCTGAACGAGCGCGCCTACGCAAAACGGCTGCACGAACTGGGTGACCAGCTTTCACCCGAAGCCGGGCTGCACGTAGAATTCAAGGTGGATTCACTGGAGCGCTTGCGCCGAAGCCCGGTCACGATGTTTAGTTACGATTTGCTTTCGGGTCATCGCACCATTTTCGGCGACACCCATCTGTTTCGCGGCTGCGAACATCACCTCGATGCGGCCCAAATCCCGCTCGCGGAAGGGGCGCGGCTCCTGTTCAACCGTTGCACTGGCCTGTTGCTGGCCAAGGAACTGCTCAAAAAACGCGAATTGACGGGGGACGACGCCGATTTTATCGGCCGCAACCTGGCCAAGGCGCAGCTCGCGATTGGCGATGCGATTCTCGTCGCGATGGGCCAATATCATTGGAACTGCCTGGAGCGGCAGCGGGCCTTGAGCAGGCTTGCCGATACAGACGCGCCAGCGTTCCTGCGCGAGGCGCAACGGCACCACACCGAGGGCGTTGATTTCAAATTGCACCCATGGCAGGGCGCGAAAACACGTGAGGAATTTTTGGCGGAGCATGAAATCATTTCACGGCTGGCTTGGCAGGTTTGGCTGTGGCTGGAGGGCCGGCGATTGAACCAAACGTTCGGCTCCGCTCGTGATTATGCAATTAACCGCGCGCCGAAATGGCCGGAATCGCCCGCGTGGCGAAACGTGTTGCTGAACTTAAAGGCACTCGGACCCGGCGCAATTTTCAGCGCATCAGCGGCGCGCCACCCGCGCGAACGACTGCTGAATTCATTGGCGCTGCTGCTGTGGGAGGAGCCGCTGAACGATTTGCGGGTGAAATGCTTTTTGCAAAAGGAGTTGCGGACCAGGGCATCGGATTGGCAAGGTTTCGCCACGGCCTACCAAGCCGTTTGGCCGAAACTAAGCTGATCTTGAGTTCACTCGCCGAACAAATCCAATGGCCCTCCTGTCCAGACATCCCGCCGCTCACGGGCGAGGACGTGCATGTTTGGGCTACCAGTCTCGCGGTCGCTCCCGCCGTGCTGGAAACATTTGCTGCCACGCTCTCGCCCGACGAAACCGCGCGCGCGAATAAATTCAAGTTCGACAAACATCGCAATCGCTTTATCGCCGGCCGTGGCGCCTTGCGCGCCATTCTCGCGCGATATTTGAACACGGCTGCAGCAGACTTGCGCTTCGCTTATTCCGAAAATGGCAAGCCGGCTTTGACTGGAGATTTCGGTGGAATTCATTTTAATCTCGCGCACACAGAAGATTTGGCTTTGGTGGCCGTGACGCGCATTGGCTTGATCGGCGTGGACGTCGAGGCGGTGCGGCCGGTCAAAAATGTGGACGAGTTGGTGGCGCGGTTTTTTTCCAAGCGCGAAAATGAGTTGTTTCAAAAAGTTCCGGAAGAGCAAAAGCCGGCGGCATTTTTCAATCTGTGGACCCGCAAGGAAGCGCTGTTGAAAGCCACGGGCGAAGGCATCACGCGGTCATTGAGCCTGGTGGAAGTCTCGTTTTTGCCCGGAGAACCGGCGCGGTTGCTGGCGATTTCCGGCGATGAAAAAAAAGCGGGGGAATGGAGCGTGCGGGATTTTTCACCGGTGGCGGGATTTGTCGGCGCCATTGCGATCCGGGCGCGTGATGTACGCCTCAGTCGTTGGAAGTGGGAACGATGATTTACGATTTACGATATACGATTGACGAGCGGATTGGCTCTTTCGCGCGTGCGTAAATCGGAGATCGCAAATCGTATGTCGTCAGGTTTTTTTCTTCATGTGGCGATGGACGAAAAAATAATAGAGCCCACCCAGCACCAGCATCGCGCCGCCCAGCCAGATGGTGATGTGACGCAGTTCGCCTTTCATCAGTTTTTCGTCCTGGCCCATTTTGATGCCGACATAGCAAAGCACTCCGCACCAAATCGCCGAACCCAGAATCGTGAACAGCGAGAACAGTTTGTAATCCATCCGCACGACGCCAGCGGGAATGCCGATGAGATGCCGGACGACGGGCAACATTCGTGAAATAAAAATCCCCATCGAGCCGTAATGTTTCGACCAACTCTCGGCGCCTTCAATTTTTTGCGGCGTGATCATAACGAGCTTCCCATAGCGGAGAAACAAAGGCCGGCCAGCCCATCGCGCCCCCCAATACATGAGCGTCGCACCGAGCCACGAACCGATGGTGCCCGCGATCACGATTCCGGCGATACTGAGCGGGATTTGATGCGTGTACGCCAGGTGCGCCGCCGGCGGAATCACCACTTCGCTCGGCAGGGGAAACACGGAACTTTCCGCGGCCATGAGCAGCGCGACCAGCGGGTAACCGCCATTCGTAAGCGCGTGCGAGTACCAATCGATGATTCGCTCCATGAAATGTCTAAACATGCCCGGTGGGTTATAGCGGAAAAGAACCGGAGTGCAATGACTTTGGCGAAATTCGGTAGGCGCCGTTTTTGACGCTGCGCCTATTTGACAGCCATGCTAAAACAGTCCCGGCAAAGGAGAGAGGAAGAGATGAACGAACATAGCAAGCCAACACATCAGCCAAAAAGCCGAATCACTCGCCGGTTCTCGCGTCGGGCTCCCTTGCAAGTCAAAGTTGAAATGTTCCGTCCATCCCCAAATAAACGAAACTCGTCTCATCGTGACTTGAACCAAATTAAGGTAAATTAGAGCATGTTAAGGTAAATTAAGCCAATATCGATAGCCCCACCCCCGCAGGCGTGATCCCAAACAAAATGATGGCTCATTCAAACCATGACCAAAGAATTCTTCCACGAACCCTTGGCGCCTCTCTCTGTGTCTTTGGGTCTTTGCGTTAACAAAATCTCCTCGAAAAGCTCAAGAACACCGCTTGACGGACCCCGGTAAATTAACCTAATTTCTCCGGCTCGCTGGATGGCGGAATTAATGGCTCGCCCCAACAGTTTTCAGCGATTAATGGAAAGGTTTGTTTTGTGAATGTATCGGTAGAAAATCTCGCCCCGTGCAAAAAACTCGTCCGGGTCGAACTCGAAGCGCAAGAGGTGGATCAAACATTTGATTCCATCACCAAGGATTTCCAAAAGCACGCTTCCTTGCCCGGCTTCCGCCCCGGCAAAGCCCCCCGCGACATGGTCCTCCGCAAATACGAGAAGGACATTACCGACGAGGTCAAACGCAAGCTGATTTCCGATTCCTATCGCAAAGCCGTGAATGAAAAGAAACTCGACGTCGTCGGTTATCCCGATATCGAGGAAATCCAATTCGGCCGCGGCCAGATCCTCCAATTCGCCGCCACCATCGAAACCGCGCCGGAATTCGAATTGCCCGAATACAAGGGCCTGCCCGTCAAAAAAGAGGCGCGCAAGGTCACGGACGAGGATGTGGAACGCGCCATCGATGCGCTGCGTCAGCAGCAATTGAGCTTCAAGACCGTCGAGCGCCCCGCGCAAACGGGCGATATCGCCGTCGTCAATTACACCGGCACGACCGATTGCAAACCCATCACGGACATTGCCCCGACCGCCAAAGGCCTCACCGAGCAGAAAGCTTTCTGGGTGGAAATGGAGTCAAAATCATTCATTCCCGGTTTCGCCGATCAGCTCCTCGGCGCAAAAGCCGGCGATAAGCGCACCGTGAACGTCGATTTTCCGGCGGATTTCGTCACCAAGGAATTGCAGGGCAAAAAAGGCGTTTACGAGGTCGAAGTCGTGGAAGTGAAGGAGAAAGTGCTGCCCACGCTGGACGATCCGTTTGCCAAATCCTTCGGCGCGGAGAACGTCCAGGCGCTGCGCGATGGCGTCCGTCGCGATTTGGAAAACGAGCTTGCCTATTCGCAAACCAAGAGCCTGCGCAATCAAATCATTGGCTCATTGCTCAGCCGCGTGAATTTCGATTTGCCCGAAAGCGCGGTTGAGCAGGAGACGCGCAATGTGGTTTACGACATCGTTCGCGAAAATCAGAAGCGCGGCGTCTCGCGCGAATTGATCGAGCAGGAGAAGGATAAAATTTATTCCGCCGCCGCCCAGGGCGCGAAAGAGCGCGTGAAAGTTGCCTTCCTGCTGCAAAAGATTGCGGAGAAGGAAAGCATCAAGGTGTCGCAGGAGGAAGTGGCGCGCCGCGTGCAGACATTGGCGGCGATGTACCAGATTCCGCCCGAGAAATTCATCAAGGACCTGCAAAAGCGCAATGGCTTCGTAGAAATCTACGACCAACTCGCCAATGACAAAGTCCTCGAACTCCTGCAACAAAACGCGAAAGTGGAGGAAGTCCCCGTCGGCACGCTTTCGCAGGCGCAAGGCGCAGCTCCGGCGTAATTTAACACGCCACTGCTTCCGTTGGCGCTGCAAATCTGCGATTTCATCTCCCTCTCCGCCGCGAAGCGGGGGAGAGGCGCGGGCTGGGATCAAAATAACGGGCCAGCACCACGAGATACCAAATCAGGTAGCACCAAAGAATCATTCGTCCGGTCGTGAGATTCGCGAGATATCGGGCCAGCGCTTTCATGAGCCGCGTTCATGAAGGCGGCAGCCGCAACGTCGCCTCCACCGGTTGAACATCCGCCAGTTCCTTGCCGCTCGTTTCCGCGCCGCGCAGTTTCTGGATGCGATCACCCGCCGGCCGCACCATGCGTTCGTAACTGCCCACCGCGCCGTTGAAAGCCTCGTTCGCCCTGAGCAATCCATCGCGCAGCTTCTCGAAATGCTCGGTGAATTTGCATACGCGCATGAACAATTCCTGGGCCGCCTCGGCAATGGCCGCCGCGTTCTCCGTCTGCGCATGTTGCTGCCAGCTCACCGAGACGGAGCGGAGCAGGGCGATCAGTGACGCCGGCGTGGCCAGCAGGATGCGCCGTTCCGCCGCCCACACGATCAAATCATGATCCCCCTCAAGGGCCGCGCTGAATAACGATTCCGCCGGAACGAACAAAACCACGTAATCCAGCGCATTAGAAAACAGCCGCGGATAATCCCGCTCCGCCAGCGCCTTAATCGTGATCTTCAATTTATTCGCGTGCGCTGCGAGCGATTCCGCGCGCTTCACCGGGTCCGCGCTTTCGAGCGCGTTCAGAAAATCCAAATCCGGCACCTTGGCATCCACGATGATGACGCGATCGCCGGGCAGCCGCACCACCAGGTCCGGCTTGGAATCGCCCTCGACCGCCTGCTCGTTGAAATCGCAATGCGCGCTCATTCCGGCCGCTTCCACCACGCGCCGCAGCGTTTCCTCGCCCCAACGTCCGCGCGCCTGGTTGGACGTCAGCACCATTCGGAATTGCTGCGTCTCATTCGCGAGTGACTGGCTCTGTTGTGAGAGCAATTCCAACTGCTTTTTCACCTCGCCCAGCGTGGACGATTGCGCCGTTTCGCTCTGTTGCAATTGCTTCCGATAGGAATCGAGCTGCTGCCGCAACGGTTCGACCAATGTTTTGATGGCCTCCTGCCGCTGCGCGAGATCGCCCTTGGCCGCCTCCTGGAATTTTCCAAACGTCTGTTCCGCCAGGCGCAGAAATTCCGGCGCCGATTGCTTCAGCGTATCCGCGCTCAGTGCCTTGAATGTGTCGCGCAAATCCGCCAGCGCCTTGGTCTGCAATTCCTTGGTCTCCTGCAACGCCTTTTCGTGCAACTCACGTTGCTCGCCCAGCAATTTCTCCGCGGCGGCTTGTTTCGCCTCAGCGCTGGCGCGCGCGTTCGTGGCTTCCGCCAACTGCGAACGCACCTTCGCCAGTTCTGTTTCCTTTTGCGCAATCTGCTGCCGCAACTCGGCCTCCAACCCGCTGTCGGCCGCCGCCGTTGGCCGCCGCCGCGGGCCGAAGAGCCACGCCGCGATCAAGCAGAGAAAACCACCCAGCGCAAATCCGATAATCAGATTCGTCGTGGTGGACATCCTAGGAATTCGAAGCAGCTCCCAATGAGCTGGATTGGGCCGTAACGGAGTGGAATTCTCGAAAATGTTCCAAAGCTTCGCCCTCTCCTCGAGAAGAGGGCCGGGGTGAGGGCGAGTGTGAACAAAATCCGTTCATCGGCAGGCTCCATTCAGCACGGTTCTAAAAATGCGCGATCACTTCGATCTCCACATTCGCGCCCTTCGGCAACGCGGCTACCTGGATCGTCGAGCGAGCAGGGAAATCCTTCATGAAATATCTGGCGTAAATCTCGTTCATGCCGGCGAAGTCGCCCAGGTTCGTCAGAAACACCGTGCTCTTGACTACGTTCGTGAACGTAAGCTTCTGGTCTTCCAGGATAGCTTTGACATTCTCCAGCACGCGCTCGGTCTGGGCCTTGATGTCGCCGGAAATCAAATTGCCATCCTTGGGATCGATCGGGATCTGCCCGGCGCAGAACAGCAGGTCGCCGATGCGCACGGCGTGATTGTAAGGACCGACAGCAGCCGGTGATTTCGCGGGTTTAATGATTGTTTTCGTAGCCATGATTCAAATGTTCAATTTTCCGGCACCATGCAGGAATTTCCGCTCGCCGTAAATCGCAAATCGCACCGCTCAAATTTGGTCAGGGGGTCTACACCCCATTGTTCCACGCGCACTTTAGCGGGAAAGTCCAATACTATCGCATCTGTGAAGGTTTCATCAAAGATTTTTACAGGCAATTAAAGTGAGTCAACATTAACAATTTCTACCTAGAAAACCGAAAACTATGGCAAAACAAATGACAGAATCCAGTTCCACACCCACACATGAACAGATCGCCCGGCGGGCGTACGAAATCTTTGTCGAACGCGGACAGCCGGAAGGCAAAGACCTCGATCATTGGCTCGAAGCGGAATCGCAATTGCGCGCCGCCGCGCAACCAAGTCGTTCTTCACAGACTGCCAGCTCGCAATCCGCCAGCTCCAGTTCACCCATCCGCTCCGCCCAGATGACGGCCCCTTCCAACGGACGGACTCAGAGCAGCGGACGACCGCAGGCCCGCGCTGGCGCGCGGAAATAAGTTCATGCCGGAAAAAAGAACCATCGAACGCGCGCGCCGGGACGCGCGCCAGGGCAAGGCACCCAGCACACAGGCCGGCGAGTTTGTGCGCGAGGAGATGGAGCATATCCGCCAGGGCAAACACGGCGCCCGCTCCACCAAACAGGCAATTGCCATCGGACTTTCCAAAGCCCGGCGCGCTGGAGTGAAACTCCGGCCGCCGCGCAAAGGAACGGTTTCGGAAAAGACCCGCCGGAGCGCGCAAAGCGCTTATCGCAAAGGCCGGCGCGGAGAAAAAATCTCGCCGAAACGCTCGCGCGCGAGAGTAAAAGCCCTCCAACGCGAAGGACGCAGCGCGGCTTCCCGCAAATCTCTTTCGCGCCAGGCCAAAGCTTCCAACCGCCGGCGCGGAGAACGCGCACGTTCGGCCGCAGCCCACAAGGCCGCCATGACACGCACGCGGTCGCAACGATTGCGGGGACGGCGGTGAGACCAATTCTCAGAACGGAAGCGGCTCGCCGTAGATCCTTTGATATAACTGGCGTTTCATCTCGATCGGGGAAAGATCTTTGGGCAGCGAAGCAAGCACGATCTCCCTGGCCGCATCGAAAGAACCCACTCCCATCATAAACCGTTCTTCACCGGAAAGGGCCATCAGTTTCTGCCGAACCAATTCGGCAATTTCAGGAGGCGTGTCGGTCATATGATTCAAAACTGCCTCAAAAACCTCACGTCGTTTTCGTAGAACAGCCGGATGTCGTTGATGCCGTAGCGGATCATCGCGATGCGTTCGATGCCGAAGCCGAAGGCCCAGCCGGTCCAGACTTCCGGATCGTAGCCCACGTTTTCGAAGACCTTCGGGTGCACCATGCCGCAACCGGCGATTTCCAGCCAGTCTTTGCCCATTTTTTTCACCAGCGCACTCGTGAAATCGATTTCAAAACTCGGTTCCGTGTAGCTGAAATAATGCGGCCGAAAACGAATCTTGACGTCCTCGCCCATCAACTCCCGGAAGACGAATTCCACCGTGCCTTTCAGGTCCGCGGCCGTCACGCCCTTGTCCACATAAAGCCCTTCGACCTGTTGAAATGTCGGATTATGCGTGGCGTCGGCATTATCGCGGCGATAAACCCGGCCCGGCACAATGATGCGAATCGGCGGCGGCTGTTTCTCCATCACGCGGATCTGGACTGAGCTCGTGTGCGTGCGCAGAAGAAGTTTCGGGTTTCCGCCCGTGCGGCTCGCACTTTCGGGTTTCGGGTCTGTTCCCAAATAAAACGTATCCTGCGTATCCCGCGCCGAGTGATCCGCCGGCGTGTTCAGCGCATCGAAGCAATGATATTCGTCCTCGATTTCGGGACCATCAGCCACGACGAATCCAATCTTGCGAAAGCTGCGGACAATGTCCTCGGTCACCTGCGTTAGCGGATGCAATTTGCCGAGGACGCGTCGCCGGCCGGGCAGGGTGAAATCCGTTGGTTCTTTGGGCAATGAGGCTTTCAGTTCCAATTCCTCGCGGCGCGAAACCAGCGCGGCTTCGAGTTCGGTTTTGGCCGCATTCACGGCCTTGCCGGCAATGGGCTTTTCCTCTTTGGAAAGCGTGCCGAGCCGCTTCATCAAGGCGGTGAATTTGCCATTGGCGCCGAGCCAGGCACCTTTGGTTTGCTCCAGCGCCGCCAGATCAGGCGCAGCCTTCAATTCGGCCACCGCGGTTTGTTTCAACGGTTCAATTTCATCCAAAAGTCCGGGCATAAAGAGACGGAGAGTTTATAAGGAAAGCAGGAAGGCAGGAAGCCAATTTGTGAAGCTTAGCCACAGATGGGCGCATCTCAATTTTTAGAGGGGTCGGACGAGTGAGGGTAGAGCAGGTGCCAACGACCATTGCGCCAGAAGGTTTCCAGACACATCAAGGCTTCGTCTCCTGAACGGGTCCAGAACTGTCC
>Ga0134126_10000276_pt1 | contig 66479 bp, 56 predicted proteins | sample KB31752_FD_96881 | JGI IMG/M metagenome (GOLD analysis project Ga0134126, IMG submission 96881) | Terrestrial soil microbial communities with excess Nitrogen fertilizer from Kellogg Biological Station, Michigan, USA - KB3-175-2 | ecosystem: Environmental > Terrestrial > Soil > Unclassified ...
CAAAGCAAATCCCATGGGATAAGATTGCAAATGTTTATCGAAAGCAATTAAACAATTCAATCACCGGAGCCGAAGGGATTAATCCCCGGGTAGCTATCGGGGCCATATTCATTAAACATATCTGCGACCTAAGCGACCGGGAAACCGTTGATAAGATACAAGAGAATATTTACATGCAATATTTTATTGGCTATTCCAGCTTTAGCTATGAGCCTGTTTTCGACCCTTCTTTGTTTGTTGATTTACGCAAGCGTTTTGGTGCAGAGCAGATAAATGAGATTAATGAAACAATCATGGGATTGGCTAGTAAAGGACAGGAAGATAAAGAAGATAAAAAAGAAGTGGCCCCTTCTGACGATAAAACTGCTGAAGTGGAATCATTGGATGTAGAACAATCCAAAGAACCAACTCAGCAAGCGATACAGGAAATTCCCATTGAGCCGCCTGAAAATAAAGGAAACCTAATAGTAGATGCGACTGCTGTCCTCAGGATATCAGCTACCCCACAGATTTGAATTTGCTAAATGATTCCAGAGAAAAAGCAGAAGAGCTGGTAGACTTCTTATACAATCCTTCAAGGCATGATAAAAAGCCAAGAACGTATCGGGAAAATGCACGAAAGGTTTATTTAAAAACAGCCCAGAAAAAGAAGAAGACAAAAAAAGAAATCCGCGTTGCCATCAGAAAGCAGTTAGGCTTTTTGAAAAGAGATATTAAAGGCATTTACAAATTATTAGACAGTTTTGAAAAGATGCCATTTAATCCCCGTCAATACAAATATTTTTTACTGATACAGACTCTCTATGACCAGCAGGAGAAGATGTACAGAGAAAAAATCCATAGCATAGAACATAGAATAGTAAGCATCCATCAGCCTCATGTACGGCCTATTGTGAGAGGGAAAACGAATGCCAATGTGGAGTTTGGTGCCAAGATACAAATGAGCATCATGAATGGTATTACTTTTCTGGAAGATTTATCATGGGAAGCATTTAATGAAGGCGCCAGATTGATAAGTACCGTAGAAAATTATAAAAGGAGATTTGGCTGTTATCCACAAAAAGTATTTGCGGATAAAATTTATTGTACCCGGGATAACAGAGCTAAACTAAAAGAACGAAAGATTATCCTGGTGGCCAAACCATTGGGGCGGCCTTCACTGGCAGTGGACAATCACATAAGGCCAGGGGAGCGAAATCCGATTGAGGGAAAGTTTGGCCAGGCTAAAACAGCTTATGGTATGAATAGAATAAAGGCCCGGCCTTCAGATACAAGTGAATCCTGGATTGCCTCAATCGTATTGGTGCTTAACCTGATTAAATTAATCGGGCGGGCAACTGTGTCCCTATTCATCAAATTTTATGAAAAATACGTAAGCTTCACAATATCCTATTTACACAATTTTAAAATATCAATCCTCAAAAAATTAGTCTTTTTGCCTAAGCCGACTAAAACAGCAGACCCTAATTATATTTTTAGAATGAAAAAGTATTTTTTTTTGATCTCTTTTCAATTGATAACTTATATTTCAGTTAGCCAAGTAAGAGTTCAAAACTTACTTACCGAAATCTTGACAATCCAATAAGTATAGATGTTCTTGCTCCCCGATTTAGCTGGCAATTAATAAGTAACAAAAGGAATATGCAGCAAAATGCATATGAAATTAAGGTTTTCTCAGATCAATCAGTTATTTGGAATAGTAAAAAAATTGCATCAGATCAATCAGAATTGGGTGGAGATAAAATCCGGGTAAATATTGTAAATCCGGATGCGGTAATTTCAGATTCAAACATTTGGGCAGGAGGATGGGCTGAAGGCCGGGCAAAAGCGTATGGAATAAAAGTGGAGGAATTGCCTGCGTTTTATGCAAAAGGACTTTGCTGAATGTAACCATTTTACCGGAAGATATTGCTAATGCGTGTTTTGCTTTTGTAGGAGGATTACTTAATAAATCAACAGGAAATATATTGAATGTAGATGCTGGTATTGCCGCCGCGTTTGTAAGATAAATTTTTTCTCATAATCAATAAATAAAATCGCTGATGATTTTTGATTCGGTTAGCCTTTTGATTATTTATCAAAAGTTTTTTATGCGTATCGCTTCTAAAATGAAATTACTGAAGGGCTTCGAGGCCGAATATAAAAAGCGCCATGATGAAATATGGCCTGAGTTAAAAACACTTTTAAAAGCCGAAATCTAAAAGACAGGGAAAATCTAAAATAAAAATGGCAACGTCCGTTACACTTATCTTTGACGTTGGCAAAACCAACAAGAAACTTTTTCTGTTGGACGAAAATTATAAAATAGTTTTTGAGAGATCCGCCCGTTTCATTGAAACTGTGGATGAAGACGGATTCCTTTGTGTAAATCGGAATGGTGGGTCAGCATGTTCCGGAATCTACACTTTGTGAAAATTTAGACAGTTTAAAATTATTCGTTTATGATTCTCTCCGTGAAGTATTCAAGTTGAAAGATTTCAAAATTAAAGCGATCAATTTTTGCAGCTATGGTGCCAGTTTCATCTATCTCAATGAAAATGAAAAGGCTTGTGCTCCATTGTACAATTATTTAAAGGAATATCCTGAAAATCTAAAGAAACAATTCTACGATACTTATGGAAGTGAAGAAGAATTTTCATTCCGGACTGCCTCGCTCTTTTTGGGAAGCCTTAATTCAGGAATGCAATTGTATCGAATCAAATACGAGAAGCCGGATCTGTTCGAAAAAATAAAATATGCATTGCACCTGTACATCATAAGGCATAAAGTTGTCGTCCTTTAACAAAGGAAGCAAAAAGAATAGAAAATAAAGACGATAATAAAAATTTTGACAGTAAATTTTATTATTATTATTATTATTATTTCTTTTTAATGGAATATTTTTTTCGGTATTCCGAAGGTGTTAAACCTTTAATCTGCTTAAATTGATACGCAATATTTTTTGTGTCATTTAATCCTAGTTCATATGAAATTTCAGTAATTGTCATATCCGTTGCTATCAGCTTTTCCATAAACTTTTCTATTCGAACATTATAAATATATTTATAAATCGGATATCCGGTGACTTGAATAAATCGCTTCTCCAGCACTCTTCTTGATAAAGGCACTTGTTTAAGAACATGGTATACTTTTAAATTTTTATGTATATTCAAATGAATATATTTTAAAGCACTTACTATTTCCTTATCATTAGTTGAATAAATATCAGTAGAGGACCGGGTAATGATCTGCATTGGTTTTATTACTATATTATCAGAACTTCTTTTTCCTAAGGTTATCATTTGCTGCATTAGTTTAGCTGCTTCATAGCCACCTTTCTCCACTTCTAAATCTATACTTGATAACGGAGGATCCGACAAAAAGCAGATGTTTTCATCATTATCTACTCCAAGCACAGCTATCTCTTCAGGAATCCGGATTTCTGCATGTTTGCTTGCCTCCGTAATATGAAGCCCATGGTTATCGTCGCAAGTCATTAACGCAATAGGTTTTGGTAAACATTTTAGCCACTTGCTTAAGAGGGAGGGCTTATAATACCACAAGTCCATAGGGTAGCTTTTTTTTTGTTGAAAATAATGAACCGAATATCCTGCATTTTTTATTTCTTCCTCAAAACCTTTAGCTCTCTCATTTGACCATACAATATTTTGGAAGCCATAATAGGCAAAATTTTTAAACCCCTTTTTTAGAAAATATTTGGCTACAAGACAACCTGTCTCACGATATGCTTCTGTTATGGATGGCATATCTTTAAATCTTTCATCAAAATCTTGTGCTATAACGGAAATTTTGGCATTGGTAAATTTCCTTATTTCAGAGTTGCTATGTAACTGCCCTATCAGGCCCTTAGCCCCCCAATCTTTAGCCCATTTAAGTATTCCATCAACCCCGATAGTTTCTCTATAATAAGTCGGCATTCGGAAAAAGACCCATGGGCCGAATTCTCTCGAGTATCGCACAATTCCCTTTAATAATTTTTTATAATATTCTTCACTAAAGTCAAGAAGTAAAACAATTTTAAGTTTCTTCGTCATTGTAATCGCTTATATTTAATCTAATTGGGATTTGGGTTTTTAAATATAGATGCCACCTCGTATATTTTATTAATCCATGTTTCTATTTTATCAGCTAATTTTATAAAGCTTGTTTAATAAAAATAAATCTAAGAAAAAAATTTAATAAAATTTCAAGGATTTTGCGTCAAATTCTTGACATGCAGCTGCTCTCCAATTATTGCTTTTGCAAGATCAGGATATAACCCTGCATTATCACTTGCATTAATAAACAATATAGGTTAATAAAGATTAACCGCAAAGCAAAAACAGTTCTTTGAAATGTCTAAATATATTAGTAATTTTAACCTAAAATATTTAGTCATGTTTTCTACTCTTAGTACTTTTGAATTTCAGCGCCAGTTTACTGATGTAAACAGTTGCTTATCTTATTTAGCCCAGAGCAAATGGCAGGATGGCTGCCAATGCCGCAAGTGTGGCTATGAACAATATACCAAAGGCTATCATCCTTTTGCCAGAAGATGCGGAAACTGCCGTTATGATGAATCGACTACTGCACACACGGTATTTCATAATCTCAAGTTTAATCTGCTAAAAGCATTTTATGGAGTATTCCGCTATTGTAAAAAGAAGGGTATTTCGTCTTATGAATTAGCAAAAGAAATTGAAGTAAGCCAGCCTACAGCCTGGTTATTTCATTGTAAAATTCAACAAGTAATGGAATCCAATGGTAAACATCCTTTAACAGGTGAAGTGCATATAGACGAATATGTTACCGGAGGGCCAGAACCTGGAAAGAAAGGACGCTCAGATGGTAAAAAGAAAAAGACACTCATTTTAGTAGAAGTCAGGAATGGCCACAAAACAGGAAGGGTTTATTGCCAAAAAATAAACAACTATAAAAAAGAGACGCTTTATCCCATTATAGAACCCAAAGTATCCACAGATGCACTGGTAGTTACAGATGAATATCCAAGCTATGATAAACTAAAGGAAAGATTTCCAAATGCAACACAAAGAAAAAGTGACGCGGGAAAATCTTTCCCGGTAATGCATCAACAAATTATGAATATGAAAGGCTGGTTGTGGGGTTTAATCGGTGACTTTAAATAGTTGTCAGGAAAATTAAAATGAACAACTCTGAATGACATTAGATAAATATTTTTTACCTGCTATTAAATTTATAAATGTAAAGAGCGCTTTTACAATAGTGTGCCTTACTCTCATTCTTTATATTTTTCTTTTTGAGGATCCTTTTTCCTACAACTATATGGTAGAAATAAATATTCAAAATTTTATCTTTTTCCCGTCGATTATTTGCTTTTCTGTATTTCTGATACTACATTTTTTCACAAAGAGAAATTACTCATTCCATATCCTTGACTTATTGTTCTCTCTTCTTATTGTTTTTTCTTTTGGCGCTATTTTATTTAATCATCCCACGCTAAATTTTAATAATGAATATTTTATTTGCTGCCTTATCATACTTATGATTTATTTTGTGATGAAGCTTTCATCTGCATTTTTGTTGCTTTCCTTTTTACCATTTTTAATTTCCGTCTTTTTCATTTTAGAATTATACATAGGGTTAAATCAATTATTAATTAACTTAAATTCAGGCAAGAATTTATCGCTGGCTATTACAGGAAGTTTGCAAAATTCCGGAGTGTATTCTTACTTTTTAGTTATTTGTTTACCTCTTGTATGCTATACTTTTAAAATATTACGCGGCAGTAAAATAATCAAAAAGATAATTCTCATTGTTCTGCTTATATTAATCACAATAATCTTAGCCAATACTAAATCCAGAACAGCTGTCATAACATTTATTGCAGCCATTATTTTTGTCTTGAATTACAGCATTAGTGATAAAATAAAGAAAGCTATCTCTATTAGAAGTACGAAGATGATCGCCGGCTTCATATTGGCTGTATTAATTGTCGGAATCTCATATTTTCTTATTCAAATCAAACCGGCATCTTTTGAGGGCAGGATTTTTATCTGGCAAACCACTATTCACCATTTTTCAGATAATTTATTTACCGGGATTGGGATAGGTGAGTTTTCCTATTATTATCCGAAATGGCAAATTGAATATTTTTCTTCACATCATACTTCTCCGATATCTTATTTTCTGAATGCAGATGAAACACATGTTGCTTTTAATGAGCCATTGCAAATACTTATAGAAACCGGGCTGTTGGGTTTTACATGCTGTGTTATTTTACTTATATATTTATTCAATATAAAATCAAACGGAAACAAGACATTTGTTGTGACACTAAAGAAAACAATAATTTTAATATTAATTGCCGGACTATCGTCTTATCCATTACACTGTAACGCAATACTTTTTTTGTTGGCGTTTTGTATCACCGGATTGTTATTAAATCGACGGAATTCAATACCATCCGGAACAAAAAAAATAACTGGTTTCGGAATAATGATATTTGTTGTGGCACAATTCTTCATAGGCTCGGTAGCTTTTAAATCAATGAAACATTATTTAACCATATCGAAATGGAATTCTTTAAGAGACGATTTATTGATGCCTCCGTCACAAATAAGAAGTGGATATTTACAATTATATCCTTTTCTATCTACTAATGGAAAATTCTTATTAGATATGGGCGAACATCTGGCAGATCTTGGCGACACACCTGATGCGTTAAAGGTTTTCGAAAAGAGCAAGAAATATTATATTTCATCAAGAACATTTTCATCTACTGCGGATGCTTATTATCAATCTGATAATATTCCAGCTGCCATTAAAAATTTTGAAGATTTATCAAATATGATTCCCAGTAAATTTTATCCAAGATATAAACTCGTCAAACTCTATTATCAATCTGGCGATACATTAAAAGGCAATCAAATGGCTCGGTTTCTTCTTTCAATGCCTGTCAAAAAAATGTCTCTGGAAGTGAGTAAGATTAAAAAAACAACGGAGCAATTATTATTTGATGCGGCGAAAGGTGAGTGAATGAAACCAATTAAAATCAAAAGCTATTTAGTTAGAAAAATAGGAAACTTCAGTTTAAGTTCATCTTGATATCTTCAAATTACACTACATGAATTTATCCTACCAAATTATCTATAACAAAAACTAATTTATTTCCTCGCCAGAATATTTGGGATTATGGACAATCAGAGTTGAAAATTGTAGGGTAAATTGTAGGGTAAATAAAAAAGCCACTTACATTTTAATTATTGTAAGTGGCTGATTATCAGTGTGGGAGCACACGGGTTCGAACCGCGGACCCTCTGCTTGTAAGGCAGATGCTCTAAACCAACTGAGCTATGCTCCCTTATTTTGGGAGTGCAAATATAGGAGATGAAAATTATTCAAAAAAATTTATCTTACTAAAGCCATTTTTCTTTCTTGACGCTCCTTTTCTAATCGCGCCTGGTATGTCTCCAGGTTAAAAAGGATGTTTGAAATGTATTAAAACATTTCTCATTTCACGGGCCGGTACACCGTTAGAATAGACCACATTGATGATGTTCCTTTGAATTAATTTACATTTTTTGCCTGGTTGGTTCAGACGGTCATAATCGGCGTTTGTGTTTTTCTTCGTGTCTATTTATAAAAACTATGGATTTTTATCTTTCTTATCGGTCAATGGTTAATTGTTTTTTCTTCTTTCCTGTATTCCTTTCTAATGCCTTCCATCAGGTCTTCTAAACGTAAAATGCCGTCGGCTCTGGCGAAAGATTTTAAAGCGGCGAAATGAACGACATTGAGAATATTTGCGCCGTTCAATTCAAATTTTTCACTCAGGTTCTTTAAATGAATAGTTGGTTCAGCTTTGAGTGAGGCCGGCATTGTCTTTTCCCAAAGAATTAATCTTTCAGCAATTGACGGCGGCGGAAAATGTATGATAGCATGCAACCGGCGCACAAAGGCATCATCAATATTATTTTTGAAATTGGAAGCCAGTATTAACAGTCCCGGATAATCTTCTACCCTCTGTAAAAGATAGGAAACTTCCTGGTTGGCGTACCGATCGTGAGCGTTCTGTACATTCGTCCTTTTACCAAACAACGCATCAGCTTCGTCAAAAAATAATATCCAGTCTTTAGTTTCTGCTTTTGAAAAAATTTTTTCCAGGTTCTTTTCTGTTTCTCCAATGTATTTTGAGACTATTTGAGAAAGATCAATTCTGTAAACATCCTTTTCAAATTGCTTACCCAATAAAGTTGCGGTGAGTGTTTTGCCTGTTCCGGAAGGCCCATAAAACATAGCGCGGTAGCCGGGTTTCAGTTTTTGTTTTAATATTTCATCCTGCATCGCAGTTGCATTATGCTTTATCCAGGTTTGAATGTCATTGATCTGGTTCAATGTGAAATTGTTGAGTACCAAATCATCCCAGTTCATTTTTGTTTCAATGTTTTTTGCAGGAAAATCAGGACCGAAATGCTGCTTTGCAGTTTTTCCAAACAGCCATTCTTCAATGCATTCATCATTAAGAATGATACGACCACTCATTTTTGGTTCGCCTTCTTTTATTTCTTCGAGCCATAAAATTTTTTCTTTATAGAAGAAGTGATCTTTTGAAAAAATTTCCTGAATATGTAAGCGCTGTTCAAGATTATTGCCGGCTAAAATGAAGAGCGCTGTTTCACCAGTTGGCATCATTCCACGATGATTACCGGAACGTATTCCGCCGATTTCCGGAAGGTCGCAACCCTGTGTAATGAATTGCTGAATGATAACATCTATAAAATTAGGTTGGATATGTGGCGACAATCCCAGTAGCAAAATGGTATATTCTTCAATGGTAAGTTTATGCTGTAAAAGAAAGCCGTGGAGAGGTGAATTATCTTCGTGTATGCTTAACTGTGGGTATTTGAATTCGGCCGAATTCCCGTTATCAAAAAATTGGTTTAATCTTTGGAGAATAAGTTCCCGCAAAAAACTTAGTGATTGGATAATATTTTGGTGATTGGGTTTCAAAAAATTACAATTAAGTCTATGAATTTAAGGAGAAATTGAGCATCCACTTTTATAGTGCGCCTCCATCAGGGAGAAATTTTTATAGTTTAATTTTTTTGCTAAATCCGGAAGCAAATTAAATTTTCCCTGGAAGAATATTTGCGCCGCAACGTCAAAAGTAAAATCTTTAATAAGGTTTGTTGCGCAATTGAGTTGCTGCTGGTATTTGTGTGTGGTACACACGCCACCAGTTTGTTCTGTAAAAATAATATCAGTAAAATATTGAGTAAGACCTTCCATAGTATCCAACCCAAAGTGGCTTTCGAAGGCTGTTGGATAGGATAAAGTATGAATTGCCTCATGAAATGCATGGCAATAGTTTGAACGCAGATATAAAAAGATTTCTTTTGTACGGGCATTGGTAAACCCCTGAATTGTGTTCACTATATCTTCATCAGGATGAGTATCTACAATATGGTTAAGTGCCTTATAGGAATGCCCAAATTCTGCAGCGGAAGTGATTCTCATTTTATCAAGAATCGCCGGCAAATTCCCAAGTTTGTCTTTGATGTAAGGATACAATACGCTACCCGAATCTGAGAGAGTTGTAACAATGATTTTTTTTACTGCTGTTACGCCATCCACGGTTTTCGCATCAGTAATCCCTTCGTCTTTAAAATAAGTCTTTTTTGGGGAAATAATATTTGCAGGTCGTTGCTGCATTACATGCACTAATTCATGTGCTAATAATTTTTTTCCTTCTTTGCTGTCTGGTGAAAATTTATTCTGATTGAATACAATGTCATTGCCAATCGTATAGGCTAATGCATTTGCTGACTGCGCAGACTTCCAGGCGTTGACATCATTATGAATTTTGACCTTAGAAAAATCATAACCAAACTTTGGTTCAAAAAAAAGTTTTTCTTCTTTGGGCAGCGGTGAACCTGTCGATGAAAGTGATCCTATGTACGATGGCATTTCACTGCTCGTATCAGCGGGTTGTGAGAGATGTTCTTTACGATGCAGGGTTTGTTCATCCTCACAATTTCTGCATTTCCGTTGCAGTTTTGAATCTGATGCAAATTTTGGAAGAAAAAAATTATTTAATTGATCCAGTGAAAGCTTTGTTGGGGGAAAAAGATGTGGCTTGCTCAGTGGGGTTCTTGTAATTTTTTTTGTCCTCTTCATTTCCATTTTATTGCGTTTTAAACATTTACATTGCCATTATCTAAAGTTTTTTGTGGAAAATCTCCTACATCAGGAGTGCAAGTGGGTATAGATTCATTATTATATATAACCGAAATATCGGAATGATGCAAGCCTAACATTTCGGCAACTTGATTTTTCAAAAGGTCAAAATGCCTGAGATATGCTTTTTCGGCAGGATTATTCATAACCCCGGCGCCTGCATCACGAAAACCTGCGCGTCCTCCGGCTGCAAAATTGTGGCCATTTGTTGTAAAATATTCCTCGGTATTACCAATCATGTGACCAAATTCATGCGTGACATCTACATTGTCTATAGTTCCCCAGTCTATCATGGAACAAGTACCGCCTACACCCGCACGTCCTCCACAATTATCGCCAGGGCGTTTTGGAGTAATTGTATAATGCGCTTTTGATGGATCTGCAACCCACCGTATATCTACCCGTACCAGAAATTTACAGGGGCCTTGAGTAAGGCCGGGTATATTTATTTTCAGGTATTTATTACCGCTCCATTTGTTATAAATAGCTCTTTCCCAAACCCGCTGTATATTACGTGGCGCAGTGGAACTAAGCCGCATCACCAGCCATATTTCTCCAATCATCGCATTAAGTTGTATTCGAAACCTCGATTGCCAATTGAAATTCCCATTCCAGGCACTAAAGGCAGCAGGTGCGTTTGAAATGGTATCATTTATATTTTCATCTACTTCTTTATTCAAATGATTAGCGTAGGGCCACGGAAAACGCTGAATTGTTTTTCTTTGTAATCCTGAATTTTGTTGCACCACATGTGTCAGTTCATGTGCCAGCAATTTTTTTCCACTTTCACTTTCCGGGGAAAATTGATGCTCATTGAATACGATATTGTTACCAAAAGTATATGCCAGTGCATTTATAGACTCGGAAGATTTTGCAGCATTAGTATCATTATGAATTTTTACATTAGAAAAATCATAGCCGAACCTTGGCTCAAAGAAATTCCTCGTACTCTCAGGCAAGGGAGCGCCTTTTGATGAAAGTGAATTGATGTATGAAGTTACTCTGCTACTTCCTTCAGTTGTTTGTGATGAAATTCCTTTTTGCTGTAATTTTTTTTCTTCTTCACAATGCGCACACTTGCGACTGACATTTGGGTCATCACCTCCGCCTAAATCGAAATGAAATGTTTTTAAATTAAACACATGCATGTTCGTGCTGTCTCTCTCTGTTTCAAGCGGGAAATCTCTTCGCAGTGCAGAACCAACCGCCATTGAGGTCGTCAAATTTGCAAGCGCCGCATCAGGATCGCCTGTTACATCGGGAATCAATAATTTTAAAACAGGAACGTTAGCCGCTTTTTGTGCCATTCTACCCAAGCCGAATCTTTTATAAAATTGATACTGTCTTGAAAATTCTGTTAAGGACTCATCGAAATAAGAGGAAGGAAATGGCACACCTCTGTAATTAAGTTCTTCCATTACCGGCAGATAATTCAATTGAGGTGTATATTTTGAAGCCGGGGTAAATCTCGTCGTCAATTGAAAAGGGTTTGTATCCTGGTCTTCATCAGTTTCTTTATCGTCCCTTTGAATCGTGCCATTTACCGGTTTCCTCTGTAATTTTTCTTCCTCTTCACATTCGTGACACTTCCTTTGTAATCCCGATATGGAAAGTGGTTTCGGCTTGAAAAATGCGTCATTATTTATTGGCATTCGCATTACCTGTTCAGCCATTCTATCAGCCTCCTGTTCGTATTCATCCCCTGGGGCGTTTATGGTAAGTTTAGGTTGAAAAAATGGAACTTTCCCTTGCTCATTTTTATTTTGCGAAGTTGCTGTTTTATTGGTTTTATTTTCTGCTGTTACCATTATCAATTATTTTTTAACACCATTCAACATTCAATGTGTTTTTCATCCAGGGCAATTTTATCGTTCCTATACCCCAGGGTAATTTATCTAAAAGAATGTCAATTGTTTTCTGTTCAACGAGTAATAACCATCCTGTTTCTGTTTGCGTGAGTTTCCCTTCACGCTGAAAAAAAGAATTTTGCAATCCTTTCAGAGAAGTATTGTTAAGCGGCTTCCAATGTTCCGTCACAGATTTTAGAAGGTTAGCAGATTCTCCTTTTTCTTTTTCCGTAAGCTCAATAAAATTGGGAATAGGTTCTTCAAAATCAACAGCACAAAGCAACTTTGCTAATAGTAAATTAAACTCTGCAACTTTTGTTTCACCAGTAGCGAGATAATGCAATAATAAAATAGCACGATGCTGTGATTCAATATTTATAAAGTTATTTTCATTTAATAATCCAAGCTCTTTAAAATACATAAACAGGAAAGGATGCAGAATAACGATGCCGCTGTTATTTGTAAAAAGGTCTTCATTAATCAAGGCCTCTTTTTTTTCATTTTTATCAGCAATAGATGCTTTCATTTTGTTTATTCTTTCCAACAATGCATTTTCAAAATCATTTTTATTTGCAGTAGTTAACGCAGTAAAAATTACTTCTTGCCAAAATAAAACGCGCGAAGATTGTTTTGCGATATCATAGTCAAGTTTGTTTTTTTCAAAAAATACAGATTGCCAGTTTGTATTTAATTCATCATATAAATGAAATACTATCTCCCCAAGAAAAGATTCTGAAAACTGCATCACTAATCGCTGAATCATATTTTGATTTACTAAGACTGATTTCTTTAAAACATCTGCTAATAATACCCATTCTTTATCCGAAAATGAATGACGCATTTCAGATTCCCATTCAGAAAGATTTCTCACTGAGCTATACCAGGGCATGTATCCTTTCTGCAGGAAAAAAGTAAGTACATCGATTATTGAATCGTTATGTTCTATTTCTTCAAACTTTATTTTTTTATCAGTGGTATCGTTTATGTTTGAAAGTTTAACAGAAAGTTGTTCAATTATTTTTTTGCTGAATTCTGCTTCAAGATTTTCCTTACGGATGGTACCAAGATCCAGTTCCAGTTTATCCATACGTATAGCTTTGCCATTTGGAGAAATTTGGTCGAACAACGATTCGAGCTTATTCTTCAAGTCATTCTTGAACACATTACTGATGCGGTTTTGCAACGTAAATGCATCAGAAGAAATATCCGTTTGGACAGTTACTTTTTGTTTATGAATGATGTGGTTAGGCATGAGATTATTTATTGTTCATTTTGATTTTATCTAATTGTTGGGAAGCCAGATATCGCAAACCGCACGAACGTGATATTTGTTTGATTTATCATTCATAATATTCCGTCCGTTAAAAAAATCCACTATCCATGCACTGTGTCTTTTGGAACCCTCCACGGAACTCCAGTATCCCTCTTTCGCAAAACTTCCAATATTTTTTGACGCCAGGTTTGAGTATATAGAATCCAACTCAGTTTTAGAAGGGAGGTACCAGCCTGAGCAACTATCTGTAGTATATTTTGAACAGGAAGTCGCTGCCAGCGAAAATGAATCGATCAGCATTGCGTTAGCTCTGTCAAATAAAATATCGCTGTTAGCATTTGTGACCCGGTATGTATATATACTATTGTACCAGGTAACGCTGGCACTCTGGTCCTTATAAGCGCAAACCAGGTAATGTGTAGAACATGGATGAGAAGAATCTGCATTCTGATCAACATGAAATATATAACCACAAGAAATTGAATCGCCCACTTTGTATTTTGGCGTTGATGAACCTTGCTGAACTAATACAACACTGCAGGTATCATTGCATTGCGCAGAATCGGTAACTGTTACTACATAGGTACCGGCAGATAATCCTGTTTGAACGGCGTTGTCAGTTGTTGTACCTGTGTTCCATGAATAAGTATAGGGTTGCATTCCGCCGGAAGCATTTACACTTACGGTTCCCGAATTCGCGCCACATTGCATAGCGCCGCCGCAACTGAGCGCTATTTTTAAAGGCTCAGTAATTTCTATTTTTTGAGAATCACTCCGTCGGCCAAGGGTGTCTTTTATTATAATGGTGTATTGGCCGGCATTGAGATTCGTAAAGGTGTTTGCAGATTGAAAGGTCACACCTCCGTTGTCGGAATAGCCGTACGGCGGGCGCCCGTTTGACGCTATTATTGTAATGATTCCGTTGCCAAACCCGTTGCACGAAACATTGCTTTTATTGATGCCTTTAATTGCCGGCGGGCTAACCTGGCCAAAGGCACTGACGGCGCATATAATGCACAGAAAAAACAAATAATGTTTCATGGTTTTTTATTTTGTTTCTTAGTGGTTGATGTTGTCTTTTTTGCATTCGATGATTTCGCTGTTTTACCAGGCGTTTTTGTGGAAGGATCTTTGGCTGAAGTTTTTGAGGTTATCGCCATGGTTTTTGAAACAGCTTTATCTGGTATTTGTTCGTTTGCTGAATCTTTGCTAACACTCGCCTGCGGAGTGGGAGAGACGCTGTTAAATTCATCAATATACGTCAGGCTGAACGGTCCTTGCCCCAGATTTTTTGTTATCAGGTCTGTTGTAAGAAGCGCCTTTTTATCATCGCTTGAAGTGTTGTCGTTTATGACATAAGTTATTATAAACTCAATCCTGAATTCATTCGTATCAAAAGACTTTTGTAGGGTACTTAAGGAAACAGGCGCCGGGTTTGCCTTACTTTCAAAAACATTCTCTTTGTCATTTATCAGCCATTGATATGTTGTAGCATCCGTATTCTTCGCGGCTAAGGCAACCAAAGGCGCTCCTGTTACATCAGCGGTTACGTTAACAGTAAATGAAGCATCCGGCACTACTATCGTGATAGGTATTGCTATGCTCTTGTAGGTAAGTGTTGTATTTAATGTGGTTTTAATATCCATAGCCGGATGCAAACTCAGCTTATCGTTATCGATTAACAGATTAAGATTCCCTGGATTAGTGGTGGTGTCAAAATCGGCGGGTGTCACCTGTTGGTTAGCAGTAAATGGATAGTTGTGCGCATCATCAAACAAAAAAATGCGTGGCTGAATATCAAATTGAACAGTATCCGGAGATGGCTGAATTACGTAAGCTACCGGCGGGCAATCGCTGCAACACAAATAGGGGATATAAAAATCAGCGATAACTACATTGGCAGGTATTTGAAACTTCTGCCGCGGCTGTTGCAAATAAGTAAGAATATCAATTATATTTTTTTTCTTGTCAGGAGGGGCATCGTTGCAATTATCGACAAAACCTCTGATTAAATTAATGGTTGCGGTGTTAAGCGATATGTCCGGAATTTTATTTGTGATTGATATATTAGTATTTAGTGAAGCACCCGGCCTTCCGGCTAATATTGCAGGCTGGCTCTCAGAATGATATACCAGAACAAATGTTCCTCCCTTTGGTACGCCTGCCTTATGTTCCAGGCCAGGATGCTTCCTGTAGTAATAAAGAAAATTGAGTTGCAACTGGTACAATTGTAAACGCCTGTTGTATTCGCTTTTCAACGTTTGCATTCGTTCGTCAATACAGGAATATACGAATGCCATAAACTCTTCAACAATTACATCAAGTTCAAGCTCTTTGAGCCAGTCTGCAACAGTATCATTTGCGATAGCATTTTCGTAATATTCTGCCAGCAAAAGCGAAAGCAACGAAGCGCTTGATTTGGCGCGCGAGTAAGAAACCTGGAATTGCGTTATGTCAAGAGTGGCAAGTGAATAAGTCATCATAATAAACATCAAATCTTCAACAGCATCGACAAAGTCAAAGATGTGATAATAAAGAAGTGAATTAAAATCTTTGGAATTTACCTGCTGTATTGGATTTACAAATCCGGTAGCGGTATTTAAAGAATTTAAATAAAAACTTCCAACGGTATTTGCAGACGGTGTACAATATTTACGCATGAAGTCTCCCTTTTTATAAGCAACTGTGAGCGTTGCAAGTGAAGCGCTGATATTTTGAAAGGTTTCCGTCTTCAACGAATTTAACGCACTGAAATTAGCCTTACTCGCCGATGCATTCGCAGCAAGTTGCGGAGGGGGATAAGGAAACCTGGTAACCAAACAAAATGGCGTGTGAATTTTACAAGCCAGCTCACTGATAATAAGTTTATAATCGGTTTCTAAATCCAGGATATTGCATTCCGGCAAATTGGTGTTGCTTGCCGGCAACTGATCTGCGGAAATTGCAACAACATCGAAAGGCAGGTTAAAACTTAATCTTTGGCCCAGGATGTTCTTTAAAACTTCCGAATAATTTTTACCGATATGTCCTTCAATACGAAAGAAGTTATACTTTTCGATATCATACAATAAAGGCTGAATAACCGTATTGTCTGTACTGTATAAATCAGCATTGTAGCCAACATTGTATGTTGCCATGCCATGCCCGCTTTGATAATAGCTCCAGAATTGGTACAATTCATTCCCATCATCATTTACATTATAATAATACGGAATAGCTCTTTGTGAAAGCCAGTGAAATTGATACTGTGACGGATTAATTTTAATCGTGTTTTCTCTAAACGCATCCTGGAATAGAATGGTAAATTCTTTTACCAATATTTCCATACGCCTGTATAAAAAAGCAGTTTCACTCATTCCCTGGTTTTGTTTTGAAAAAAGCGGCGAGTAGATAAAATAAGTGCGGAATGCTTCCTGAGTAAATGAGCTGGTGTTTAAAGAGGCCTGGCCGAGTACGAGATGGAGCGGAAAAAGGTTTTCGTCACCGCAACAAGCCGATGTTAATTCAGATATCTTAAAATTAAATTCCTTATACGCTTTTATAAGATCATCAATAAAATCATAAAAATATTGAATGAACAAAGGGTTTTTTTGAATGATGATTGTTCTGAAATTTTTCAGATCGTTCAGCAGTGTACTAAAATCGGAGGGGTTATCCAATAAATAGGAATAGCTGGTGAAACAAAAAATATATGCGTTTGCAACAGCGGACAAGGTTGCATCGTCAACAATGTTGATGAAGGCATTGATTACGCCGTCGCTGGTTTGAAGTTCTGCGTAAGGAACATTATAGCGTTTCAATCCTACAACAGGCGCATTGGTAAAAGATGTATTACCGGTGTTCCCGGAGTTGTTTGCGGCATTCGGCAAATCTGATTTTTTTACAAGCAAAGGCCTCACCTGCAACATCATTTTTTCTCCTTTATTATTGCAATCAAACGCATCACAGTTTTTCAGGTCCATTTCGTTTGCTTCGAGAAACAGGACCACAACATAATCATCAAAATATTTATCCGGCGCGGAAGAAATAGTTTTCGCAAGTAATTGTTGATCGCTCTCCAGGGCATTATAATCGTCGTCTGTTAATAACAGATAAATATTTTTTCCCGCGCAATAGGTTTTATAAAACGGGAGATCGCCGGGATAAGTAAATGGCAAATCATTTGGTGTGTCAATAGCATTATAGGCAGTATAATAGGTATATTGATTGTCGTCCAAAAGGATAAGATACCCTTGTGAAGTGATGCCGCACCCTTTTGTAATTTCTATTACACCGGCATGCTGTACAAGATTGAGCCCGCACACAATGCCCATTCCGATGAGTTTATTTCTTGTCCAGCGGTTTTGCTGATCGAGATAATAAAACATCTGGTTAAGATGGTCATTTGTTAGCACCTGGTCGGCTTCAAATACGAGATACTCATTTGGATTTGCCATAATATTAATTTTTAAAAGATCCTAAAATGGTTTTGCCCAGCATTACAGGATTTGTATCCTGGCTTTCATCACAATCGTGCAAGGTAGCAACGGGGTATTCGCTGTGCAGGTTAAAAAGTAATTGTATTAAAGAATCGTTTGCAATTTGCAAAGCATTTATTGTTGATTGATCAAAGGAATAATTGGCAAGTGCAGTAAGCCAACTTTTATAGGCATTTTCAAATTCAAACAGTGAACTATTATTAACCCAACACACCTTAACAGTCGTATGCGCAGGAGACTCTTCTCTTATCATATTCTCAAAATAATTTCGGAAAGCAAGGCTTCTTAAGTGAGCAGGCCAATAAGGCAATACTACCGAAATGCGGAATGAATAAGGATCCTGCTCCCCGCAAAAATCGCAATTAGGATCAAGGCATACCGGAGCTAAACCAAACTGGTTATTACGGGGGCGAAGCAAAATATGCTCGATAAGATGTAAACCTTCATTATCACACTCGTTATTAAATTCATTGATAAAGAGGTTTATTGAATTTGAAGCCCGGACTTCTGTATCAAAATCATTGGTTACGGCCAGGATATTACCGGAACTGTCGGTAATGGATACCCGGAATTTAACCCCCGATGGTTCTACAGTGTAATTATCTTCTTCCAATACGTAATCCAGAAATGCAGGAAGTGCACTGTTGAGGTCGTCCATTGTGGCATAAGTATTTACGGAAGTAAGTGTATCGTCACTGGCATTTTTAAAAACGAATTGATATTTGGGCGGTGTATCATTTGTGGTAATGATTGTGGCATTGCCCATGCAGTACAAAAACCTGCGGTAATAATTTTGAATCCCTCCCAGCAGGCAGGCTTTTTTTTCAAGCCCTGAGACATTATCCGTATTCCATAATTGTGTTGCATCTATTGTGAAATCGGCTTTCTGCGGAAAATAATTAAATGCCCTTCCTCTTTGATAGCTTACTTCCGGATATTCTTTTAGAAACGTAATTTTATTTTCTATAATGTTTGCCGGATCAATTTTTGTTTCCTGTTGCGTTGTATAATCCAAAGAATACATTAGCAATACATAATCATTAAAAGACTCGGCAAACCGTGCCATCAGATGATCGAGAAAACGATTGCGCCTGTCTAAAAAAGTTTCATTGGTTTCATACAAATTCTGCCAGTCATTAGGCGGTGATACTGAAGAATTCTGGCTTTGCAAAAGAAGTTGCAACAAATCATGACTTGCGCCGTCTTTTTTATAAATTTCGTCTATGCCTTTTATATTATCGAGAAATTGTCCATAATAGGTTTGAACAATCTGATCGGTAGAAAATAATTCTTTTGCGTTTTTCAATTGCATAAAGAAATCGGCCAGCAATTGATCATAGAAAAGCAGGTACGCCTTCAGTTGTTTAGCCTGAGCCTGTCGTTCATCAGTTGCAGCGGACGGAAGCGCCGCATTGCCGATTCCATAAGTTTGCGGAAAAAGATATTCGACAGAAGTATAAGTATCGAGTGGATAATATTTGCCCGCCTGCAATGGAAGATCGTCTGCATGGCCTGTTAGCTTATTGCGCATGTTTAGCGCCTGCAACCATTTCAATGTATCGCGAACCTCGGCGAGCCCTGGTAAATATGGGAACTGATTTTTATAAAAAATAATTTTTGATTTTGTTTCGGAAAAAACAGGCTTATGCCATGCTGTTATGGGCATGCACCATTTTTTGCCGGTTTCCCCCGAAACAGGATTGCCACTATTGTCATATTTTGTTATTCGAAAGTTGCGGACGGCCAACACTCCGTCAACATCCATAACCAGGTTGATAATGTCGGATACGTGAATTTCGGTTCTCAGTTGGGTTTGTTCCAATTGAGCCGTATCAATAAAGCCGTGTTGTAATATTGGCCCTTCAAAAATTTCGTCCGTTGTGTAACCTCGATCAGTTAACTCCTTCAGCAGGTGAAATTTAACGGAAGGATTAAGATATTCTTCTATGGCGTAGAATACCTCAGCCTGTACATCGTCCATATCTGCATCAGGCCTTACGTCTATATCACAACAAATAGCAACCTCCTCATCTTTTACAGTGGCTACGCTCACAAAATCTTCACACAGGTTTCTGTTTTCATTAAGTTTTTTAATAGCGGACTGAACAATGCTTTTCGACTTTTGAATTTTTAACAGGTAAAGATTGAGGACATACAACAGATAAGGACTACTGAAGAAATTTTGGATGTCAGTGAGTGTGATCGTGTTGCCTGCCGGCTGAAGATCGACCACTATTGTGCCATTGAGAGTTGTATTTAATGTGCTTCCGTTTGATTGAAAAGAAAAGACTATTGAAATATTGAAATCATTCCCTGCCACAGAGATAGTTTGTGTAGTTAACACAATAGAATTTGCATCAGCGATCAAAAGATTTGAATCTGTTTCATTCCATGCCGGAAAAGTTATGGAAAGGCTGACCGCACCGGCTTGATATGCAGACGTTGGCGGGGACAAAACTTCAAGATCACCATTGTTGAGATCACCAAATTGTTGATCATTATCGAGATTCAGCAAAACTTTATATAAGCCGCTTAGATAAACAGGATGCGGCGTGGTGTTGTATGAAAGTGAATCATTTTTACAATCTGCATAGATGGCAATTTCTCCCGCGGCCGCCACGGTTTTTCCACTTGTATAAAAATCATTTGTAAAGAGCCATGCATTGTGTACGCCAACAATGTCAATCAGGAGTTTCCGGTAATCATCAATGTTTAAAGGGGATTGAGTAAGGATATTTTTTGCGGTAAATAATGTTTGCGAATCAGGAATTTTGCCATCCTCTCCGGTAAGCAGATTCTGCATTGGTTGACTGCTTCTGTAACCCAATTCAGTAATCGCATAGCACAATGCTTCAAGAATGGTAATGCCGGGGTCGTGTTCGTTGTAATCCGTCCACAAGCTGCTCCCGAGTTCTTCAATATATTGTAAGCCTGCATCTCTCAAAAACGCATAGTCTTGATCGTTAGTAAGCACCGGATTTTTCAATATTGCATTTTGACCATCCATTTTTAATCGCAGTTTGCAGGTGAATTGATAATGTGTTTTTTAAGCGTTACTTCATTATAATAAGAAACCAAAACCGAACGGGCCGTTGAAGCGACAGCCTCTTCCACATCATATAGAGCTGTGATGATGGTGTTGCCATCGCGCTCAATGATTTGATTCATTTTAAAAAATGTAACATAATCAACATAACTTCTTTCTTCTACAAAATTCAGCACAACGGACTTTTCAATAGTTCCGCCAAACTCAATGTCGGCTTCGGCTTTGAATGCCCACGGCGTCAGGAATTGCTCAATCTCATTATTCAATTGATTGGTGTAAAAAGCTATATCATAATTTTTGTAAAAGGTTACTTCAAAATCAAATTGCACTTCTTCAAACTTCGGATTGGTTACATGTAGCCGTACAAATGGTGAAGTAAAAGCCTCCAGATATTGTTGTATCTCCGTGAGTAAGCCGACGCTGGTGTAGGGCCTTAGCAGATTGGCATTCGTGTTATTAGACAGATCTGGAATTGTAACAACCATCACATGGCCGGGAAGCACTTCACTGTATTTTTGAGTGTTCGTTTCGTCGTCATTTATTAACCCGGTATGGTTGATACATTTTGCCTTGTGTATTTGTGGAAAATATTGCAGCACCAGCCGCTCATAGTCCCAATAAGTTATAGCCCGTTGTTTATGACGCAATCTTTCGCTGATACGAACATAAAATTGCGTATCCGTTTCATGCGGTTGCCCGTCGAAGGAAACATAAGGCTGTTCCGTTTTTTTGAGCGCTGCATCCGCGATAACGGGCTTACTGATTGTAGAAGGCGGGATTGGATTTGTAAATTCAATGCCATTTTTTATATCTTGTACAAAGGATGCTTTTGCAGAATTGGAACGAACATCTATTAAATTACAAATAGCATCTGTATCATGATTTACCACCAGCTTCATCCATAAAAGCCCGTTATCAGCACGCGTATTATCGACGGTGGCATCAGCGGGCACATTCACAATTACTAATGCAGAATTGGTCAGGTTGTTGGTTTGATCGGTAATTGAAAGATGTTCGAATTGTTTCCAATTATTATTTGACAAATAATACCATATTACTTCGGTCATATTCTTTAAAGGATTTGCGCTGCCATCAGAAACCTGGAATAGAATGGATAAAGTTTCGGAAGGTGTTCCGTTATTCAATCCGATCCACAACTCGCCGCCGTTGTCTTTTGCAACTCCGTCATCGAGATCAAATACGGGAAGAAAAGAAAGAGCATCATTGGTTATAAAAGGGTGCATCTCCCGGTAACCAAAAGGCTCTATATGAAAGTAAAAATCAGCGCGCTCCGAAAAACTAACCTGCGTGTTTTCTGCGAAAGAAATAACCGCGTTTGCAGCATACTCAATTGATATGGATTTTGCGACCGGAGGTGTCGGGGGTTCCTGTATGGAGGGGGCATTCAAAGTAAAGCCCGTTACATTCCCATCACCATCTTTTGTGAGAGTAACGGAAGTGCCTGAGATCGAATTTTGTACTCCGCTCAAATAAGTTCCAATGCTATATTCACCTTTAGTATATCTCAATTTGATGAAACCATTCACAGAACTTACCTGGTAATCATCATTTGCGGTGAAGTCCGCCGGGGATCTTGTGATGTTGGTTAATCCAGATAAGCTAATGGGGCCATTGCCCAAATTAATGGAATTAGTAAAAGGAAGAGACCATTCTCCTTCATTTAAAGCAAGTGCATCTCCATTTACTTCGCTTGCCGGTGGCTGTTGCCAATCAATATTTATGTTAAACGAAGTAAGTTTCTTTTGAAAAATTTCTTTACTGCCGATTATAAAGGAAGCCCCCGGTTCGGGGAATTCGCCAAACGGCTTAAATGGTTTTGCCGGATTAATTTTGCCATCATCATTTTGAAGGCTGAGGTCTTTAACGGTTGCAGTTACATTAACGACAATGTTTGCTATTTTTAGCGTTTTTATTTTCTGATAACTTTTATAATCATTCAGCAGAACCTGAATCATAGGCAATACTGTATTGAAATTACCTCCATGAATATTTTGAGAATAAGGGATAATTGAAGGTGCAGCTCCGTCGATAATTAGGGACAACATGAAGATTTTGTTATTGATAATTTTTACTGAATAGTTGCCGGCAGTGTACCAACTTTTCTTACCGGTAAGCTGGATAGTAAAAATATTTAGCAGATCGGACGCTGCAATGCCCTTCAAGGTATCGCAGGTAAATAACAGGGTCACAGTGCGCGCTCCTTCATTGAGGTATAATACACTGGAGGCAATGGCAAAGCCAATAGTAGCATTAACAACTTTTTTGGGATTTCCAAATGGTGGCCATGATTTATCGGCGCTTAATAATTTAGCGCCTTGCCCATCTTCAGAGTTGGCGACAGGCGACGCATATAGTATTGCGTTCGGGGTTTTACCCAGGTACAAGGACTTTAAGGCGCTGACTGTTGCAGTTTGTATTACGATATCATCTGTTAGAGAATAAAACAAATCGTTGTTGTTACTGTCTTTCCCCGCTTTAAAAGAAGTGCCTTTTAAAAGTAAATGATCCGTTATATTTTTTTGCAATTCGAATATCAGATGTACATAATCAGGTGAGGCTACTCTATTGTTTAAGTTTAAGACTTCTTTGTAATAAAAATCAAGATGGTTTTGCGTATAAGCATTCAGGTGGTTTTGTGCAAACTCAAACAGTCTTAAGAAAGTAAGATATAGCGCATAATGCGGCGCATGTGAAGAATAGTTTTGAAGGGTTTCCTGCAGGTAAGCGGGGGTTTGATTCACTAAATTGACAATTCCGTTTAAAAAAGAATTAAGCGGCCCCGTAAACAAGTTATGAGTAATTATATGTTTAATGTCATCACCTACGACCCCCGATAATGTTATGGAAGGCGCAACCACAGCGGTTTGCCAGGATGAGCTAAGATTTGCTATTTGAAAATTTTGAGATAAAGTAACCGGAGTTACCGGCATGATACTTTCAACGTAAGTAGAAGTTTCATCAATCAGTAACGCTGTTTTGAAAACCTGGTAGTATTGAAAAACAACATTCAGTGGAATTGCAAGATTGGACGCAATGGTAACTCCGAGAAAATTTTGATAACTGACGTCAGAAGGTATCTTTTGAAGATTTTGATCTAACTGTACAGCCAGCGAAAAAACAAGGTCGAAAATCGTTTTGAAATATTTTTTTTCATCAATGTCGTTAACAGAACTGGTAATTTCGGAATTGACATGCTCAATAAAAGGGGTAAAATCTTTTGTGTTCAGATCGGCTATTCCGGCGATAATTACCGACACATCATTCGCCATAAAATTTTGCCAATCTCCGGCTACATTGTTTGTCGTATCAAAGTAATTAAGAAAGGCTCCGTATTTTTTTGTAAATAAAATAAGATCCGCTGCGCTTCGCTCATCAATGTTGACAAAATTATTTAGTAACGCATTTAAAATACGTTGCAACTGGCCGGTGCCGCTGTATTTCAAAAGGTCCTTATCAAGACAATTGTTTGCCACATTAATTTATTTCTGTTCCTTCAATCTTATAATAGGGGTACACATAGTTGAACCTGGAATTTGTTGTTCTTACCGTATAATCCAATATCAGCAATATAATTCCTTCCGTTTCCCGGCTGTCGTCAACAGTTACGCCGTTAAGATCAATTCTTGCTTCATAAAACAATATTGCTGTTTTTATCATATCGCTTATGTACGTTTTAAAAGTGGTAGTCATGGGTTCAAAGACCATTTCATCGAGATTACATCCATAGTCCGGAAGCATGATTCTCTCGCCTTTCCTGGTAGATAATAATATCTGTAAACTCAGTTGAATGTCCAACTCGTCGCTCGTCATCTCCACTGCATTTGATTCCGGGTCAAATGCGGGAGGAAAGCTCCATCCTGTTCCTAAAAATGAATTTGTCATATTTTAACCTCCAATAATTACCGTTGCACAGCCAAATACAATAGCGCCCCCGTGAGCGGTGGTATCACCCATCCTTGCCGCAGGTTTCCCCCCGATCAATACAGTAGCAGACCCTTTTATAATTACATCGGGAGGCCCCGCACAAACACATTGATCACCAAGGCAAGCGGCAGGCAAACCTCCTATAAGCACGGTAGGATCCCCCGGTGGCAAAACAGGGCCGCCTATGTGAGGAGAAGGCCCGTTAAACATCGGGCAAACATGCATGTCAGAAACGCGGGCTGCAAATGGCATCTTTATTTATTAAAATTGTTTATTAAATTTTGATCACCTCATGGCATCTTTGCGCCTGTCGATTCAACATCATAATTAATTTATCATCACAATTCCTCCTTTAATATTCGTGGTGCCCGAGCCTTCTATATCTACAGTGGGCGCAGAAATAGAGAGGTTTCCGCTTCCGGCATTCATTGAAACACCGCCTGCACTCATAGCAAAGGATGACGACGGACTAAGTGTAATATTCACCGCTTCAATAGTAAGATTACCCGTTGCTTTTAAGCTTATATCGGCTCCGCTTTCAATATTTACAGAGAATGGATCCATGGACAGGCTATTTCCATTTTCATCTTCTATCTTAATTATATTTTGATTTTCGTTTATGGTGATCTTTTTACCTGCAGGCGTTTCTATTTGCAACGATTTTTCGTCATCATTAAAAATCATTTTCATGCCACTTCTTGACACATATCCCTTTTCGTTATTTTGGTTGGAAGCTGTGAGAGGAGAAGGCTTTGCGCTGCTGTTTAACATGCCAAGCACTACCGGGTTGCGGGGGTCGTTATTCATAAAGCCGACGATTACTTCATCATCTATTTCAGGCCGAAAAAAAGTGCCCCGGTTATTACCCGCGTCAAGGGTCGCAATCCTGCTCCAGACGCCATCTTCATTATTGTCTATAACAGGCATTCTCACACGAATACGATTCTGACCGTCCGGGTCTTCAAGATCAGTTACGATGCCCGTTTGCAAACCCTGGATGGACGGCAGCATACCTGCGGCCGGAGCCGCATTTACATCCGGTTCTTTAGTGAATTGCTCACTTGATAAGCCAAACTGAACATCCGTATTCCACGTGCCATTGGCGATCTCGTGACGTATGCCGGAAACAAAGACTTTCCCATTGAAACGATCTCCAACGCCTCCGATGTTAATAAGATCACCCGGATTTACGGCGCCATACCCTCTGAATCTTACGCGTCCCCGGCAACGCGACAATCGGGCTTTCACGAGACGTGCATCAGCCAGGTCCTGCAATTCATTTTCTGTTACATCTTCACCGGCATACAAATCGTACCCCGCAATCCCGAGCACACTACCCAGATCACTACTTGAAATATTTCCGTTTTCTTCGAAACCAGGCTCATTTGCATCTACAGTTATTACCGCCTGGTTGGAATAATCCCAGGTAGTTGCCGTTAAATTTTGATATTGATTTTTTGCATCCAGTTCCGCATCAAACGCCAACATGGTTGCACCAAATACTGCGTCCAATACCGTTTCGCCCGAAAGATCAGGTTTTTTCGCAACTATCTTTCCATTGTCCGCGATACAGATAAGACCATTAGCTTCCATGCGCGAAATAATAAAATCCCAATCGGTACAATCATATTGAACGATTGCTTCATATTGAACATCAGTTTCTCCGATATCCGCGTCAAATGGATAACTCTTTACAATGGTTTCAATCACTTCGCTGTCTTTTTGATCATAGAAATATTTATTTTTTCGTGCTACGGTCATCTTGACTGTATTATCGCGGCAATCAAGAATAAGCAATGGAGAGTTGGTATTTCGTATTTTCAAACTATGCCGTAATACGATGCCTTTAAAAAGTGAAGTTTCGTCAAGGTCATATCCGCAAGTTATTTCAACAGCAGCGCCGGGAATAAATGTTTCCTGGTTACTGATAGAAAAATCCTGGGCAGCGGCATCGCCATCACAGATAGTGATTTTTGCTGCAGTAATCCGGTTTATTTCTTTTGAAATAACGATAGAGTTTATTTGATACTGCGTACTAACCGGATTGCCATTTACCTTAATTGTAAATGTCACCAGGTCTGTTGTTTGCGTTCCCGGAAGTGTCTGGCTTAGTGGCATAAAATTCAATTTTTTATCAGTGGCGGAAACAAAAGTTTCGTTCCCGGTTGTAATTGTTTAATATCGATAAGGCCGTTGAATGCGGCGACCTGGTAATAATATTTACTGTCGCCATATTCACGAAAACACAGCAGTGGCAGCGTATCGCCCTGCATAACGGTTTTTACATGAGTAAGATCGGGTGATTGCCTGCCTTCTATTGCCGCTCTCTTTTTTTCATCAATAGCGCCGCGGAAAGTGCAGTCAGCTTCAGCTCTTAATGGAGTGCCATCCGGCTTAAATAGTTTAAAATTGATGGTTAAACTTACAAGATTGCAATTGTACAAAAGCGTTCCCCAGCGTATTTGAACAAATGAAGGGCGGTGTGTGTCGCTCTGGTAATTGTAAACCACATTTTTAAAATCCTCGATTTCCTGCGTCACGTCAGGAGCGCCCGGATTGCCCAATAACGCTAACCCGGGAATGCCATTCTTTTTTATAATTCCCGTGCCGTCGAATAAAATTTTAAAGCTTATCGTTTGTGAAACGCCTTTGTTGAACCGGTTTACCGGCACGCTGGAACCGGGCGCGCTTACATCATTAATATCAATTCCATAATTCACCGAATAACTTTCGGGGCTTACCAATGCTGTATATTCATTAACGGTCTGTGTAAATGAACTATCCTTATAGCTGACTAATTTCATTATTTCTAAGCTGATAGCCATTATCTTTCTTTTTTTTCTTTTAAAATTTCCAAAACCTGCTCTACACATGCAGCGATAATTGTATCATTATCAGGCTTTGATACGATACTATTCAATGAAACTCCTGCTGATACGTCCTGCACAACAGCAGTGATTTGTAATTCGCGAATTTCAACTGGCATAATTTTTTTTCTTTTAGCTAAGGAAATGATATGCTGATACCGCCGCCGGCAGCGCTTAACAAATCAGCTACTGTAGCGGCTGCACCAGACAGGTTGAGTGTTTTGAAATAATCATATTTCAGTGTCATGGACTCTATCACTATTTGGCTCGTTTCCGCATTGAAGGAAGACAGGTCCCATTTTACCGGCAAAGCATTTACTACATACCAGGATGAAACAGGGAGATGCTCTTCATTTAATAAAGAAATAACCAGGTTAGCAGGCTGGTAATTAAAATTTTCAAAGGCGTCTATAATCCATGCGGAAACTCCCGAAACCATCGTGTAACCTCGTTTCAGAACGAGGTCGCTATACCGGGGACGCAGCGGAAGCCGGTACTCAAAGCCATTTTGGCCGCCCACTTTATAAGTTTCATATTGTGCTTCTACGGTCAGACCGGAGACTTCCTGGAAATAGGTATCCGATGGTAGCTGAGGAAATATCTCAAACACCACTAAAAAATGAAAGCCTGTAAGCGGATACTCATTCATAATTATTCATTTTGCATCGTGAAACCTTCGTGCGCAAGATCTAATTGTTCAATGGCTACGTCATTGCCATCCGCTTTTAAATCGGTCGACGTAATTTTCGTCGGCCATGCATTTTTTACTTTCCACACCACCACAGGCGATAATGTTTCATCCAGCAAGCTGATAGTTATATCACGCCTTTCAACGGTATTCATATTAATTGTGTTAAACCAGTTGTAGAACTCGTTGTCCGATTTAAAAATGCCGCGTTTTAAAACGATGTTGCTGAATTTTCGCTGCCCGGGCATTTTTATTTTATGATATTCCGGGCTTGCACCATGCCTGTATTCAATAGGATCATTGGTTATATCAAGACCGCTTACGTCGGTGAACCCGATTTGCGTACCACCCCAATCAACCTGGAAATGGAATTTTGGAAGAGGGTAATTAGCCATAGTTATTTATTTTAATTGATAAAAAATTTATTGTTAATGTTGCCATTAAGCCTGTTGCTGTATTTGAGAAAAACGCAGAATAATAAACTCAGCCGGGCGTACGGGAGCCATGCCGATTTCAACAATCATTTTCCCATTGAGAATATCATCAAATGTCATTGTTTGGCCAAGGCCTGCTTTTACATAAAATGCCTGTTCGGGTTTGGATCCTGCGAGAGCGCCCAGCCGCCATAGATTGGTAAGATAATTTTCAATCATAGCACGAACCCTTACCCATGTATTGCCATCGTTGGGCTCAAAAACAAATTGCATGGTTGCATTTTTTACTGATTCTTCAACCATGATATAAAAGCGGCGAACAGAAATGTATCTAAAGTCATTGCTGTTGCCATCCAATGTACGCGCGCCCCAAACAATAGTACCCTTTCCTGTAAAAGCACGAATAGCATTCACCGATTTTCCGGAATTTGTATCAATATTAAGATCGCCTTGCATATCGTCATCGATGTTTACGCATGGCCCTATCACGGTATTAAGACTTATGTTGGCAGGGGCTTTCCATACGCCGCGTGTACTATCGACGGCTGCATAAATACCTGCCATTGCACCGCCCGGCGGCACTATTATTCCCGCATTTTTTACGGCTGCTTTTATATTTGCATATACCGCGCTTGATGAAGTCACTTGTTGTTCCAACCCATTTAAAAGATTGACGACATCATTGTAAAAACTGGTAATTAACGTTACAACTTTTCCTGCCAATGCTATTATTTTGGATGATATAAACGCCACAGCATCCGCATCGGTGGAAGGTGGCGTATTCCCGTAAATGCTCGTAACACCCGATGGTAAAATATCTGTAGCTGCAGGAATCGTAAATCCTCCAAAATCTCCGCTACTAACTATACTCAGCGAACCTCCCACAGGATATTCGCCATCAATAAGAATGAGCGTTCCCATCAGAAACTCCAGCGGTGTAAATACAGGCCCTGCGGCGGGAGTAACATAGCCTGCAAATATGCTGCTTGTGCATTTCCCAGGCGGAAGCGGGGGAACAGAAGGGACTGGCGTGGTGTCTGTAAAACCTGTTAAGCCAATGAAACCGGTAAGATTTTTTTTAATGGCTGTGACCGCATTTTCCAAATCAGTCTTACTTATAATATTGTTTGGAATTTGGGCCAGGTTTTGTGAAAAAGGAGAAACGATGTTGTTAAAATCATTATTGGTTTTTGTTATTTCATCCACGTATTTGTTACCGGACACGATACCACCAAGCTGAACCGTTGTACCTGCGGGTTGCTGAAGTATGGTATTGCCGTACGAGATAGTAACCGGCAAGCTTGTTTTCAGGTAGGGATAATAAGATGCTCCATAATTAAGATTTATGCTTCCTATTCCATCGCGGAATGTCGAAATTACATCTGTGCTATCGTAAGTTCTGTCTTTATCGCCGTTGGGCACATCCAGAATTGTAAAGCGATCCTGCAGGTTAGCGCATTGTTGTAATGCCAGCGATAACAAAGTGTAATAATCAGTTCCAAGCAATACCGCATCAGGAATAACAATGAGTGTTGGTTCATCTTCTTTTTTCAATACATCAAGGCACAGTGGCGAAGTACTCACCGGATTGTAAAAATCCGTTATCACTGCAGGGGCGCCGCTTGTTTTGTATGGCCCAGTAGAGATGATGTAGCAATCCGCTCCGCCATTGTTAAAGAACATACAGATTGAATTAAACATTTGATAGTTTGGCGTTATTGCTACCGTACCTACGCTATTATCCGGGTTTAAGACAACCGTGGCCTTAAGATTGGACGGCCCTGAACCAAAATAGGTTATGTATTCAACGAGAGAAGAAATGCGGACAGCTTTGTTAGTTACAGGATTTCCGCTCGAATCAATTGCCTGGGCTGTGTAACCGATAAATGCAGGAATAGCTGTTGCTACCTGCGCAATAGATGGCGGGAATGATGGTATTTCTGTAACATAAACCCCGGGGGTTTTAATGGCGCTTTCATTTATTTGTGACATGGTTGTTTTATTTTATAAATTAATAATTTAAATAAATTTCAGAACAGGGATAAATATCTCCCGATTGAGTAATCGCACTAAGGCGCTGCGGATCCGCACAAGCTATTGGACTGTGATCAAAACCATTCAGCGCCAGCTTTAGATTCAGCGCTTTATCGCTTAGCGGTATTGGCGATAGCGAGGTAATCGGATTACCCGGATTGGCAAATTGATACACGTTTGCAAAATCATCTATCGATCCCTGGTTCACGTTTGTCAAAAAATATTTCCATATTGTTGCCCGGCTCAAAAAATAAATCGAATACAAAGGCGATAAAAGATTACCTGAAGCATCGATAAGATTGCATGATGAAGGTGTTATTTCGTTATAGATATCTATGACGCCAAATACCCGAGCTGCATTTAATTCATCATTTATATAAATCCATTGCTGCCTGCCATTTATTGTTAATGAATATTTTCCCGGAGTCAGTACAGAAAGGTCAAGCGTAAACGAAGGAACAGGCGTTGGAAAATTAATTGATTTCGATAAAACAGGTTTGCTATAATCAGTTGTCGTATTGTCGTACCCTAAAATCGAAATATTTGCCGCTGATTCCGGGGAACCGAAACTATAAGTTGATATAGATGGTATTAATTGCAGCGCATCGTTTTCAGACTGAAATTGGTTATTATCTATCTGCCTCCAATAATCAGTGTTGGTCAAATCAAACTGGTGAGCCGAGTCATTGCTGCGAATAGCGCTAAAAACAGTCCCGGAAATGTTTGTTGCCATGTCGCCCGGCTTATAGGTAACTGAACCATTATAGGGCATTATTTTCGAGGACAGGAAGTCCTTTCCGTTGGCGACGTTATTATTCCGGTTGGTGAAATAGTAAATTTTTCCGGGACTGAAACTAAATGGTAAATTGGTATAATTGAAAAATAACGGATTATTTAATTCTAAAAAAAAAGTCATCTGCAATCCCTCCTCAATTTGACGCAACGGTTTGCTGCCATCCGATTGAATTCCGGCGTACAGTTGGTTGTCATACTGTTTTGCGATAACGCCATGACCATTGATAACCTGAACGGATTTTAACGAAGGTCGAATAATGAAATCCTTGCACAAACCATTAGAAAAATACTTGTGTAGCAATTCAATCTTAAATAATATGTTGAATTTGGCGTCAATCATGGTTGTAAATTGTTTGCGTTTATCAACATTTCGCTTATCAAACCACCCTGTCCCATCACAAATTCTTCGCTGATAGTTACGAGACGTACTTTATATAGTACTGAAGGCAAATATTTTGACCCCATAATGCCCCACAAATTGTTCAAATCCTGGAAGGATAAGGTATCTAAATCCAGGATTAATTTCTCCACGCCAACAGGTAAGTCAGGCGTACTCAAAGAAGTAAATACATTCTGGTATTGAAAAAATTGGATGATGTACGAAAGCCTTTTTAATGATTCGTAGTAAGAAGATAAATTCACGGCAAACAGTAAATAAAGATTTAAGTACATTTTTGGATTTTTATAGACGGTGCCGTTGTTATTGCGGGCCGTATTTTCCTGTGGCCTGCTGATGCGGTCTTCTTCAATATTAACGAGTGTAATAAAAGCGTTAGAAACAGAACCGTCGGTTGACGTACTCTGGCTTTCGCTATCATTCCATGCTACATTGGCTAATTGAACAAAGTTACTTTGTCCATTCCCTGTGCTGTCAAGTTTCAGGTTTAGGTATTCGTTCAATCTCGATCTGAGAAAATCAAGGACATCGTGTATCATCTTTAAATTTTGCCGGTTTATTCCTATATTAATTTATTGTTGAGCACATTGACAAAATGTCACAATTCTCAATGGCATTTGCGATTTGGTATGGGATGAAATTCAAGAAGTGACTAAATACACAACGGCGTATGAATCTTCCCAAAAATTTCTTTTGTTTTTCAGGAATAAGATATTGGCACTAAATCAAACTGATGTATCAGTCGATGATTTTTCAGAACGGGTTAGGTCCCGCTCCTACACATTTTAATATTTATTACGTAAAAAAAGTACCTTGATTCTCACGTTACGCTGAAAAAACTTCTTTCCAAAACCGTTGTGTATCAAACTTTCCGGTGCAGGCTATAAAACGGAGCTAGGGGCTTTGAGTTAAAACTCTCTTCAGGGTAAATACAATTTAAATGTATTTAGTTTTCTTGTTTCACAAATTAAAATTGATTGGACGGTAGGTTTCATTTAGTAAATGGCTTTACCCGGCTGATTACCGGAACAATATTATTTTTGAGTAACCAAAGTTTTTTTGGAGCAATTTGCGTGGATATATCAATCCTTTTTTGGTTTAATTTTATGCAGGATCATTAAAAAATATAAAATTGTAATTTTGCAGAAGAAATCAGATTATGACTAGTACAAAACCATTTAACCTTGAAGACGATCAGACTGATGTATTGACCGGGCACGAAAACGGTTGCCAATTGATCGTTTGGAACGATGAAGTCAACACATTTGATTGGGTGATTTCTACTTTGATAGATGTGTGTGGCCATTCGCAGGAGCAGGCTGAACAGTCAGCGATGATCATCCATACCAAAGGGAAATATGCCGTAAAGGAGGGATCTTATGATACGCTGAAGCCAATGTGTGATGCTATCACAGAACGTGGTATCAGCGCTACGGTAGAAGAGCTTTCTGAAAGATAACTTTCTTCATCAATCAATCTTTTAATCTCCACACTTTGGATGAAGAAGCAATTTATGATTTTCCGGATGTAACTTCTGTTGATGAGAAAGGACTTGTTGCGGTGGGTGGCAATCTTTCATCCGGTACCTTGATAAATGCTTACAAAAAAGGAATTTTCCCCTGGTACAATCCCGGCGAAATCATTCAATGGTTTTCCCCCGATCCCCGTTTCATTCTTTTCCCGGATAAAATAAAAATAAGTCACAGCATGAGGAATGTTTTAAATAAACACCTCTTCAGATTCAGTGTTGACAAGAATTTTCCCCAGGTCATAAAAAATTGCAGGAAGGCAAAACGGGTGGGGGTTGAGGGGACATGGATAAGTGATGAAATTGAAAATGCCTATATCGGTTTGTTTGAAAAAGGTTTCGCCCATAGCGCCGAAGCGTGGCAAAAAAATGAACTTGTAGGCGGACTTTACGGCGTGCTAATCGGCAAGGTATTTTTTGGCGAAAGTATGTTTTCTGATAAAAGTGACGCCAGTAAATTCGCACTTATTAATTGGGTAGAAGTGCTGAAAAAAAATGGAATTGAATTAATAGATTGCCAGGTTTATACGCCGCACCTGGAAAGCCTCGGAGCGGAATTTATTTCAAGAAAAGAATTTAATGAGCTGCTGAAAAAATGGATTGGATGAGCCGCAAATTGCACCCTGCCTGACTGCGTCCTTGCGGTCAGGGAATTTTCACGAATTAAGAAAGATCTTTTTACGAGTTTTTGATAAATAAGATTCCAGCTTATTTGTTCGTTTACTGTTAACTTTCCAAAAGTTACAACCGTTTTTTTTCAAATTGGTTCATGCATCATGGTTTCCGTTTTTATTTAGTGAGTAAATAAAACTTTTGGACAGCTCAATTCAGCAAACGAATAAATAACAGAGATTTTTGTCCCAACAATTGAACAGTTTAGCAATTTAACAATCCTACCTTTTTATAAGGATACCTCTCTGCATATTGGTATATCATTCCGCGGATGTAATCATTTTCGGAGTAGGTGGTCAAATAATTTTTGAGCTCGTCAATTTCTGCAACGTTTGCATCGGAAGGCAAATATCCCATTCCATAAAACTTACCTTTTTCTACCAGGATACAACTTTGTTCGTGTTCTGTTAATCCGTCATCTACCACCGCAAAAGATGGTAATCCTTTTTCAAGGTGAAAAATACATTCGGTTACTCTCGCATTATAATCTTCTGCCGATTCTTTTCGTTCGCACGCTCCTTTACATTTTTTTTCAAGAAACGATTGGCAGTCAATTTTTGCCGATTGCAAAAAGCAAAGTTTTGGGCAAAGTTCGAAATCATCCACTAACTTTTTCAGTTGGTTATACGCGTCTGTAATTAAATTGAAAGTAAGTAATGCCTTCAGATTTTTTTTCTTTTTTTCGATAAACAATCTTATGTATCCGTTGTTGTCCTGGTAAGAATACAATCCATAAACCTGCTGAAATCTTTTCTGGCTACGGTTTTGCTCCGGCCATAATTTTTTTATTTCGATACTTTCCAAAATGAAGGCCATCAGCTCGGTACCGGTTTCCCGGTAAGTGACGTGATAGATCTTTTTTAGAAATTCCTGCTTTTGCTTGTTGGTTTTATTGTTGGAAAAATGGCTGTTGACTCTTTTACTTAAATTCTTCGCTTTGCCTACATAAATTACTTTTCCTTTTTTATCATGAAAATAATAAACACCAGGGCAGTGTGGCATATTTTTTATTTCCTGCGCAGGAATATTTGGCGGTAAAAATTGTTCTTTACTGTTTCCCCTCAGCATCGTCTGTACATCACTGTTAGTGTCATTTTCCAAAAGATGATGAAAGAGTTTTACCGTCGCCGCGGCATCTCCACTTGCCCGATGCCTGTCTGCTATGTCGATGCCAAGATGATGACAAATCTTCTCTAATCCATAACCTCTCAACCCCGGAATTATTTTTCTACTTAATCTTATGGTACATAATTTTTTGCAATTCAGCTCATAACCTGCCTGTTGAAAATGATGTTTTACGAAAGAGTAATCGAAGTTTACATTATGCGCTACAAAAATTTTGTCTTGTAATAATTCATAAAGTTCATCAGCGATACTTTTAAAATCGCGCTCATCGGCTACCATCGCGTTGGTAATGCCGGTCAACGATTCTACAAACCGGGGAATGGTATAATAAGGATTAAGAAGTGTATGAAACTCCCTGACTACGTGCATTCCGTCAGTTACAAAAACGGCGATCTCGGTAATCCCATTCGATGCGGCATATCCGCCTGTGGTTTCAATATCAACAACTGCGTATAACATTTGAAAAAATTTTTCCCACACGACACGGAGAACACAAACAAAAATATTTAGTGGACTTTGTGTCGCTGTGGGATAAATGACAAGAACTAATATACTTAGCAAGTTACTAAACCATGTTTGTATTACATTTGCAGGCACAATTTTTTTTTATAAAATATGGAATTAAGCAAGAATTATATCCCCGGGCCGGTTGAAGAAAAATGGAACGCACACTGGAAATTAAAAAAATACTTTAAAAGTTTACCACCCTCTTCGGGCGGTCTGCCTGCTGATGAGCGCCCTCCGTTTACGGTAGTGATACCGCCTCCAAATGTTACCGGCGTGCTGCACATGGGTCATACTTTGAATGAAACTGTCCAGGACATTTTAGTAAGAAAGGCGCGGATGAGTGGTTTTAATGCATGCTGGGTGCCGGGCAGTGATCATGCTTCTATTGCTACGGAAGCCAAAGTGGTGGATATGCTGAAAAGAGAAAAAGGTATTGATAAAAAAGATTTGTCAAGGGAAGAATTTTTGAAATATGCTTTTGAGTGGAAAGAAAAATACGGGAACATTATATACGACCAGATTGAAAAGCTGGGCTGTAGTGTTGACTGGGATAGGGTTTCATTTACGATGGATGCGCATTATTACAAGGCCGTAATAAAGGTTTTTGTAAATCTGTATAAAAAGGGATTGATCTATCGTGGCGCAAGGATGATCAATTGGGACCCCGCAGCGAAAACAGCATTAAGTGATGAGGAAGTGGAATATAAAGATGTAACGGGCAAATTGTATTATATAAAATATGCGATAGGCAAAACGCTAAAGGCCGAAGGCGATGAGCAGGATTATATCACGATTGCAACGCAACGGCCGGAAACGATTATGGGCGATGTTGCAGTTTGTGCCAATCCAAATGATGAACGTTATGCTCATTTAAAAGGAAAGAAAGTGATCGTTCCTTTAATTAATAAAGAAGTGCCGGTAATTTTTGATGACTATGTAGATAAAGATTTTGGAACCGGCATTTTAAAAATTACACCGGCGCACGATATTAATGATTTTAATATTGGCTTGAAATTCAACCTTCCGGTTGTGGATACTTTGAATGAAGACGGAACCTTAAGCGAGGCAGCACAAATATTTATTGGTGAAGACCGTTTTGTTGCACGCAAAAAGATCGTGGAAGAATTGAGAGAAAAAGGTTTGTTGGTTAAAGAAGAAGAATATCAAACCAGGTTAGGTTATAGTCAGCGCTCCAACGCCGTAGTAGAGCCAAAAATATCCACTCAGTGGTTTGTGAAGATGAAAGACCTTGCGCAGCCTGCATTGGAAGCCGTTATTTCAGGAGACATTAAAATTCATCCCGGTGAAAAATTTAACGCTACTTATAAATATTGGCTGGAGAATGTAAAAGATTGGTGCATCAGCCGCCAACTTTGGTGGGGCCAGCAGATTCCTGCATGGTACGATGACGATGGAAGATTTGTAGTTGCTGAAACAGAGGAAAAGGCAAAAGAAATATTCAATGAACAATATTCAACAATCAATGCTCAACTAAAGCAGGATGAAGATGTTCTCGATACGTGGTTCTCTTCGTGGCTTTGGCCGATAGAAGTATTTAAAGGGATTACGGAACCTGATAACAAAGACATCAATTATTATTATCCCGGTTCTGTTTTGGTTACGGGACAGGATATTATTTTCTTTTGGGTGGCGCGTATGATCATGGCCGGAATGGAGTTCATGAATGAAAAACCCTTCAGCGATGTGTATTTCACAGGAATGGTACGTGATAAACTGGGAAGAAAGATGAGTAAGAGCCTGGGCAACAGTCCGGATCTTTTAACGCTCATACACGAATATGGCGCTGATGCAGTTCGTTTCGGAATTATGATTTCTTCTCCCGCGGGAAATGATTTGTTGTTTGATGAAAGTAGCCTGGAACAGGGAAAATTTTTTAATAATAAATTATGGAATGCGCTAAAGCTGTTGAAGATGTGGGAGGAAAGCCCAAAGCCGAATGCTGAAAGCTCAAAGCTGCATGCTGATGGAGGTAGCCAGTTCGCTATTCGGTGGTTTGAAAATCGTCTCAGAGAAGTCCGAAATGATGTTGAAATTTTAATGCAACAATTTCGATTGAGCGAAGCATTAAAAACAATCTATTCTTTGATTTGGGACGATTACTGTAGCTGGTTTTTAGAATGGATAAAGCCGGAATATGGAAAAGCAATTGACAGGGACGTATATGAAAAGGCTGTTTCATTTTTCGATGAATTACTTCATTTACTGCATCCGTTCATGCCTTTTATTACTGAAGAAATTTATCATTTACTCAAAGAAAGAAGTGATGATTTGGTGATAAAACAATTTAAGCCGGCAGCAAAATCTGATACGGAGTTATTAATTTCAGGTGAAAAATTGAAGATGGTAATCAGTGCTATACGCGATGCTAAGAATAAAAATAGAATCAATCCGAAAGAAGTTATTTCTTTATTTATAGAAACAAAAGATGCCACTTCTTATCAATCAATAAAAGAAATAATAGCGAAGCAAATTAATTCCGGTAATATTTCGTTTAATGAAACGCCGGACAGCGCTTCTATTATGATTGTGGCCGGTAATGAAAAAATTTATATCCAATCAGATGCGACTGTTGACACTGAAGCACAAAAAGAAAAATTAAATAAAGATTTGAATTATCTTAAAGGTTTCCTAATTGGGGTAGATAAGAAATTAAGTAACGATAAATTTGTTCAAAATGCCAGGCCTGAAGTGATAGCTTTAGAAAGAAAAAAGAAACAGGATGCAGAAGAGAAAATAAAAGTTATTAAAGAGACATTGATGTTATTATAAGGTTGCTTCCGTAAATATAAATTCTACAATGAAAATTATTTTGAAATATTTCTGTTGCTTTTTTTTATTGGTTTCTTTTACTGCAACATCCTTTGCGCAGGACTCAACGATCATTACCAAAATGCCCAAATTTAAACCACCTGTTGTGAAAACATATCTTGGCGTAAACCAGGATGGCGCCCTTGTTACCGCGGATGAAGGAAACCAATTGGTAGGACTGCCCTTGAAAGTTGTGGATGATAAGAATAACATTTACCCTATTGAGTCCTATCAATTTCTTTACAGGCAAAAAAGCTATATACTCGACGACGAAACCGGTAAAAAGGAGACCACTTTTACGCTGGCGGCAGACAGGTTTGATACGACACCGCTGCCCAAAACGTGGGTTGATAATATTGCTGGTCGTTTGCAACCCGACGAGCAACTTTATTTTTTTGATATTGTGGTGAAAGATAAGGAGGGCCGTAGATTTTTTGCACCCCAATTAAAAATCACTATTAAATAAATGATTGTTATCAGGCGAGCGGAAATAGAAGACATGCGTGCTGTGCATGATCTTGCTTATGAAATCTGGCCTGCGGCTTATGGAGAAATTTTAAGCAGAGCCCAGTTGGATTATATGCTTGTTAAAATGTATTCCCTCACTTCTCTTGAGCATCAGTTTCATGTTTTAAAACATAGTTTTATTATTGTTTCCGCTGATGAAATTCCGGTCGGCTTTGCGTCTTATTCCCTTCATGAAAATGCTGACGTGTATCATTTAAATAAAATTTATTTGCGAAATGATCAGCAGGGTAAAAACCTGGGTAAAAAAATGCTTGATTATGTAATTGAAGCAATAAAAAAAACAGGTGCTAAAACGCTTCAGCTGAATGTAAACCGCCACAACACTGCAATTCATTTTTATGAAAAGCAGGGATTTAAAATCATCCGTGAGGAAGATATTGATATCGGGGAAGGATTTTTTATGAACGATTATATAATGGAGCGAAACCTGTAATTTTTCAGACTTTAGATTTTTTTCTTTTTCATTGGCAATAAAATAGCCGCGCCGTTCAAACTTTTGATAATAGTATGATTTTTCTTCCTGGTACGAACAAAATGTTTTTTTTCATTGATGATTAATCTGAAATCAAGTTCTTCTACCTGTCTTTTACATTCTGTCATCACTACTTTCTGGAAGGCCTTTATTCCTGTTGAATCAAATGGATTATTTTGAAGCAAATCCAACAAAAGAATTTCGAAAGCTGCGGAGGGAAGCCAGTCCACGTCACGTTTGTAGCCCATTACTGCAAGCACTTCCGTGTTGCTCATGAAGTTTTGCACCCGTGTTTTATTAAGGTTTAAAGTAGAGCAACTTCCAAAATGTATAATAGAACGGGTACAACTATTCCCCAACATGTTGCCAAGGTCCGTAAGAGTTACTATTTCTTTACCGACTTTAATGAAACCCGGTTCTCCATGAAAGCCGAGGTAAAGTACAGGATACTTATTGCAGAAGGATTTTGTTTTCCATCTTTTGATCGAATATTCAAATTCAGCTTTGGTATTACACCTGTGATGGATAAAAGGCATGTGGCTATGTTTACCCACCAGTTCTAAAACCGGTGTAACAGAAATAAGATCCCTGTGGTCACCATACCAAAATCCTTCAAGGCAAAAAACACCCTTGGGTTTATTTTTCATGAATTTTAAAATTATACAAATTATCCATTCTATTCAAATTGAATTTTATTTCTGCTTAAATTATTTTGATTTTCACCCTAAAATCAAAAAAGCCTGTAAACGCTTTCGTTTACAAGCTTTTTTGTCGGGTAGACAAGATTCGAACTTGCGACCCCACGCCCCCCAGACGTGTGCGCTACCGGGCTGCGCCACTACCCGTTCAATTCCGGCAAATTTAATCGAAAACAAGAATTATTCAAGGATTGAGAGCGAAGAAATAATTTTCATTTAAAAATAATCTTTGAAAATGCTAAATGAGAATCTTTGATATTTATTGGTTTACGGTAATTATTGGTTTATACCTCCAAAGCTGCCAGGTTATTAAAACCTGGCAGGTTTGTTTGATGAAAAGCATAAAGTAAGAATCGTTATTAAAAGTTGCTTTATTGCATTCTAAGAAGCCATCGCCTTGGACGGTAACAATGTTCTGTGGGCTTTGCCTGAATTGTTTTTGCTGCGAACCTGCCTGGCGCCCAGACAGGGAAAAACTTTGTTTTTATTTTTTGGCAGAAAAAATTCTTTGTGCCTTTGTGGCAAAATTCTTTTTATCTTGTCGCATTGGGATTAGGATAATTCGAACAAAGAAGTTCAAAAAATCTTTTATACTTTAGTAAAGAGGTCATCAACCTATTCTTCAATAAAAAAAGCCTTTCAAAAAATGAAAGGCTTTTTTATTATTTTAAAAACTAATATTAAATTTTATTTAGTTTTAATATCAACGGTATTAATATCGCCGCCGCCTACTTCGCAGTTGGTATCTATGCGGTCTGCACCGATGCCTTCTGTTTCAACCAAATATTTTTTTATCAAATCATTCCTTTTGTTGCAGACAGCCTGTGATGCTTTGGATGCAGCAGGATATCCTGTAATGATAATGGAACAAGCTGCACTGTTTTTCAATTGAGAAGCAACAGTTGCCAACATCGCTTTTGCATCGCTTGTAAGGGCAAGTCTTTTGCCTTTGAAAGAGATACTTGGTAAGCTGTTAAGATTACATGCAGGTACTGCGGCCAATGAATCCCTGATTGCTTTACAACAATCCGGCTCAGGGCATTTACCAACGCCGTTTGCGTCAACAGGTTGGCACTCAGTAGGAGTAATCAATTCTTTGTCTTTGCAATCAGGAACGCCATCTCCATCAGTATCCCTGCTAACACCATGAGAATCTACAGGGCAACCTGCCGGTGTGTTGGGCTCTTTGTCAAACATGTCTGATACACCGTCGCCGTCGCTATCAGTAGATAATTTTACCTGTTCTGCTTTTACAGTATCAATTTGTTTTTGTAAAGCATTATTCATTCTTGCAGCGGGGTTGTCAAACAACATCTGTGGTTTTTTCTTCTTACCAAGAGATATTTCTATGCCTGCAAAACCGTAGCCAAATTTATCTTTATGAACGGTGCTGCTGATATCCGGAGTAGTCCTGTACCATGGTGAACCATCCAGGTTATCGCCATCTACAAAATGCATCCTGTATCCAAGGTCTAAATTAAGCCTGGTAGAAAGGTTGATTTTGAGGCCCGCTGCCACCGGCACAAAGAATTGCTTGATAGGCTGATGAGCATTATAAGGTTGTGAGGCAGTGGCTCCCTGGGGAACTATATTAACTTTAAATGCCATAGTACCGGCTCCTACGCTTACGTAAGGGACTAAGAAATTTTTAGTATGAAGCCAGTTAATGTTACCAAACGTAAGCACGACGCTCGCACTCGCTGCATAATCAAAATTGGTCTTAAAGGAAGAAACGGGTCTTGCCTGCGGAGGCAAGCCGCCATTTCCGGGGGCTTTATCCTGGTTGCCTTTTAAAGTTCCTCCAAGATAATCTGCCTGGAATCCGATATAGTGATTTAACTGGTAGTGGACATTTGCTCCAAAACCCAAAGTGGTTTGAGGATTAAGAAAATCGTTAGAGCCGCCGATAAGCAATGAAGGATTTAACAAACCGACATTTACACCAACTGACAACTTTCTGAACTGGTTGGCTCCGGAGAAGGGTTTGATATCAGAATAGTCCTGTTTGGTTTGGGCGGAGGAAGCTAAAAAAAATCCAAGGAGAGTTAGAAGCATTACAAGCTTCTTACTGTTACGATACAACATAAATTTAGGGTTTTACAGAATAAAAAATAAATTGTTAATTGTAAAAGTAGATAAAAAACCATCATTCATAAAAAACATTTTTAAATAATTAATTTCTGTGACACTTCAGAAAGTGTTTGAAAGCAGGTATTTAGCTTCCTAAAAGCCCTATGAATAATAGTTTAGATGGATGGCTATTGATAGTATCCAACACCCGTTGTCACCTGTAAATTATCTTCGGTCAAAATTTTAATTGCATGTATAAGACGATTGCCCCGTTCGGGAAGTTTATCAAAACAATTTAGTTTATTGGAATAGTTTTTGAAATGGCGGAGCATTAATAAAAATCCGGGTCGTTCGTGCAGTAAATCGGTTTCTATTTGAAGCTATTTGTACCCTTAGTAAAACGATTAAAAAAGAATGATTTAATTTCGCGCCCAATTCACAAAAAAGAAGTTCATAAGTTACCACTGAAATTTCTTTATCAGGCTGGCAATACAGTCGGAAAATGGTGAAGATTGAACAATGATTTTTAGCCTGGCATGTAAGCGAGGGGAGGCGAAGCCTTGGTGATTTCTTAAATTATACATTACACCCCCGTCGACGATTTTGCCTTGGCGCTCTTTTCTTTCAATTTATAGCTGCCATATTGCAATTTACACATTACATTTACACACAAAAAACTACTTAATCAGGATATGAATCAATCCCGTTTTTTCTTTGTTTTGATGGGCCTTTTTGCCATCAGTATATCGTCCTGTGTTTCATTGAAGAAAGTAGTTTACCTTAATAATCTCAGCGATTCGACTGGTAACTTAACAAATGCAAAAACAGACTTTGAGACCCCAATTCAAAAAAATGATCTGCTTTCGATTGCAATTGGCGGCAGTAACGCCGACGATTTAATCACCTTAAATTCCGGAAGCGGCATTGTTCCCGGAGCCACCATAGGTGGGACGACTTCAAAGAGCCTGGGATACCTGGTAGAAGCGGATGGCACTATTCAATTGCCTTTTATAGGAAAGGTGAGGGCTGAGGGGTTGACCAGGCTGCAACTGGAAGACACGCTCACTCTGTTGTTGAAAGATTATACAAAGAATCCAATCGTAAATGTGAAATATTTGAATTACAATTATTCTGTATTGGGCGAAGTAAACCACCCGGGCAAGTTTGACATGGATAACGAAAAAACAACCATTTTCGATGCTATTGCAAGCGCCGGTGATTTGACGGTGCTTGGAAAACGTGATAATATCCTGTTAGTAAGGGAAGTGAATGGCAAAAGGGAATATGGACGGATTGATCTTTTGTCCAAAGATTTGTTTAAATCACCATATTTTTATTTAAAGACCAATGATGTAGTGTATGTAGAACCTGTACAGTCTAAATTTTTCAGCCGGAATGGAGTTCCTCAATATATAGGCATTGCGGCAGGGGCGTTGGCCTTGTTATTAACTATTTTAAACTTATCTAAATTATAATCCATTAATATTTTTAATGCAAGACATCTCCAAAGAAACAAATGTTAAGGAGGATTCCTTAGACCAAAATCAGCAATTACAACGGTTGATTTACAGAATACTTCCTTATTGGCCATTGATCATAATTGCAATTTTGTTGGGTTTCCTGGGAAGCAGGATATATTTACGATATGCCACTAAAGTGTATGCCGTAAAAACCAGGATAATTGTAAATGATGACTCTCAACAAAAAACCGCTAACCTGGTAGATATCGTTCAATTGGATACGAGGAATATGTCCACAGAGACGGAAAAGGAAATGGAAATTTTGGGGTCGCGGGAATTGTTGGGTAAGTTGGCGAAAAAAATGCAACTCAACGTGCATTATGGATATAAAGGATACATCAAGTCCTTTTCCAATTTTAAAAATAATCCGTTTCAACTGGAATTGGCGGATCCTGATTCCATTACCTCTAATGTTTCCGGAGAGGTCGAAATCATAGACGATAAAATCAAATTTGATGGGGTTGTCTATCCGTGTGATACTTTTATTCAAAGCGATTTTGGTAAAATTAAATGGCACATTAACCGGGAAAATTTTACGAAATTAAACAACGCTGAATTATTCGTAAGCATCCAACCCATTCCTGCAACGGTAAATCAGTTGCAGGGTGCGCTTGATATAAAGCCGATTTCCAAGCAATCTTCCATTTTAGGGATTACTTATGAAGATCCCTTGCCAGACAGGGGCGTCAATATTCTCAGTAATCTACTGGCATTATATGGAAGTACTACCATAGATTATAAAAGAAGGATCTCTGAAAACACTTTGAATTTCCTTGACGGGCGATTGAAATTGGTTTCAGGTGAATTGGGCGGAATTGAAAAAGACCTTCAGAATTATAAAACCAGCAATGATATTGTTGATCTCAGCGCACAGGGAACAGTACTGCTGACCCAGCTACAACAAACCGATACAAAAATCAGTGACCTCGATGTACAAATGGATGTGCTCAATAACATTGAAAATTATGTATTAAGACGTGATAATACGGATAGTCAAATCCCCGCTACATTAGGTTTGACTGATCCCGTACTTAATAGCCTCTTAAATCAACTTTTCCAGGCAGAATTCGATTTGCAGAAATTAAAACAGACTTCGGGTAGCAAAAATCCAAAAATTGATGTGTTGCAGGAGACAATTGACAAGTTAAGACCAAGTATCCTGGCAAGTGTCAAAAACTTAAAATCCGGGAATAAGGTTAGCCGAGAAAGATTGCAATTTAACAACGACAAATTGAATGGTGTTTTAAATAAAATGCCGGTAAAAGAAAGACAATTGTTGGACATTAGCCGTCAGCAGGGGATAAAAAATGGCATCTATACTTTTTTATTACAGAAGCGAGAAGAAGCTGCCTTAGCTGCTGCTGCAATTGTAGCTGATTACCGGGTATTGGATACTCCGGAAAATTCCGGAATTATTGAACCTCAGCCGCCAAGAGTATATGGATTAGGCATATTGATTGCATTAATTGCGGTCATTGCCGTTATTTATCTTATGGAGTTTTCAAGCACCAGGTTGAAGTTTAGATCTCAAATTGAGAGTCGCACTAAAGTACCGATTATTGCAGAGGTAGCTTTTCAACCCGGCAAAAATAATTCATCAATAGTGGTTGAAGAGGGCAAACGCACGTTAATCGCCGAAGAATTCAGGGAACTAAGAACCAATCTTAATTACATCACCTTTAGCTCAAAAGATGAAAGCAAGGTTATATTAATCACCTCTTCTATTCCCAATGAGGGTAAAAGTTTTGTAGCTATAAATACCTCTATCAGCCTGAGTCTTATTGGAAAAAAGGTGGTTTTGCTGGAATTCGATCTTCGGAAGCCAAAAGTCAGTAAGGAAATGGGTATTAACCGGGCTTTAGGACTAAGTTCTTTTTTTGTTGAAAAATTGACGGCGGAGGAAATTGTCCAGCCACATCCATCAATACCTAATTTTAGCATCATTCCTTCGGGACCTATTCCACCCAATCCATCAGAGTTGATCAGCTCTCCAAAGCTTCATGAGCTTTTTGTGTATTTAAAAAAGCATTTTGATTATATTGTTATTGACTCACCGCCGGTAGGTTCCGTTACAGATGCGAAGATACTTGCGGGAGTATCGGATGCGACATTATACATAGTAAGGCAAAATTATACGCACAGTTCATTCCTGGAACTAATTGAAGATATCCGAAACAAAAAAATACTTCCCAATCCGAATATTATTTTTAATGGAATAAAGGTCAGAACAATTCCGGGCTACCAGTATGGTCATTCTTACGGTTACGGTTATGGTTATGGATATGGTTATGGATATGGGTACGGTTATACTGAAAATGAACAAAGAAAAAAATGGTGGAAATTTTGGTAATTCTCTACAAACTGGGTTGTCCTGCCTGCCGGCTAAGGCAGGTCCGTGTAAATCCCCGCCTGAATGACTCCAGTCGGGCAGGTGTGTAATCCCCGTCTGAATGGCTTCAGCCAGGTAGGCGCGGCAGAAGAAATTTGAGCTTAGCTCAAATTAAGAACACGAACATTTCCATCACTGGGTAAGTGTAATAATTACTATTGTCCGACTAATTCAATGAAAACCGCGCTTATATCAGCCTCACCCCAACCCCTCTCTGCCTGAGGCGGATACTGGCAGTGAAACTTAATGCCAGTAAGTGTTTCATTAAAACTGATAATTTTAGTCGGACAATAAAGTATAATAATCATACAATACAATTAACAGCCTAAAATTTTAAATTTATCACTTGACCAATATTAAAATCATCGCTATAATTCCTGCCCGGAGCGGTTCTAAATCGATACCGGATAAAAATATTCAATCTATCAACGGGAAACCATTGCTGGCTTATACCATCGAACACGCATTGCAGTCCAAATACATTCAAAGAACGATTGTATCTACCGACAGTGAATATTATGCTGCTATTGCCAAATCATTCCAGGCTGAAGTTCCTTTTATTCGTCCTGCCGCAATAGCCATGGATCAGTCAACTGATTTAGAAGTTTTCGACCATGCATTGAAATGGCTTAAGGAAAACGAAAATTATGAACCTGTTATCGTTGTTCACCTAAGGCCTACCACACCTGTAAGAGACGCGTCAGACATAGATAAAATGATTGAAATCCTGGTCAAAAATACGGATGCGGATTCTATAAGATCTGTAATAAAAAATACAGAAACTGTTTTTAAGATGTGGTTTATGGGTGACGATGGTTTTCTTTCTCCTGTAGTTTCTGATTCACGTTTCTGCGAAGCCTATAACATGCCTCGTCAGTCTCTCCCCGAAAGTTACCTGCAGAATGCAAGCATTGATATTACAAGAGCTGCAACTATCCTGGAAAAAAAATCTATGACAGGGGATAGAATTTTAGGATATATAATGGATGATAATTTTGATATAGATTACCGCCATCAATTGGCCAACCTGCCTGTAGAAAAAACAAAGCACCAGCGGCAAACTTTTGTTTTTGATATTGATGGCGTCATCGCACATTTGAGTCCCGGTAATAATTATGCTTTGGCAAAACCAAATTTTGAAATTATCAATAAAATAAATGAATTGTCCGATGCCGGACATTATGTGGTGTTGTTTACGGCAAGGGGCAGTAAAACCGGAACAGACTGGCAATCAATCACCGAAATCCAAATGAAAGAGTGGGGTGTGAAATTTAATGAAATCCGGTTTGGTAAACCTTTTGCAGACTACTATGTAGATGATAGGATGCTTTCAGTAAACGAACTTTTAAACCTCAAAATGTAGCAATAATGAAAAACTTCAAGGACCTTTTTATTTTTGAATTAGCCAACAATCACCAGGGAGACGTTAAGCATGGCATAAAAATAATAAATGCGATGGGTGAGATTTCCAGGAAATACAAACTCAATGCAGCCGTAAAACTTCAATACAGGCAATTAGATTCTTTTATTCATCCAAAATACCGGAATGATAAAGAAGCAAAACACATTAGCCGCTTTTTAAGCACTGAGCTAAAGCCTAATCAATTCCTGGAACTTGTAAAAGCCATCAAAGCAAATGGGTTAACAACTGTTTGTACGCCATTTGATGAAGAAAGTGTTGATTTGATTTTAGAACACCAAATTGAGGTCATAAAAATAGCCTCCTGCAGTGCAGACGATTGGCCGTTATTACAAAAAATAGTAGCCACCCAAAAGCCGGTAATAGCTTCTACCGGAGGGCTGAATCTCGTTCAAATTGATAACTTAGTTTCATTTCTGGGCCGCCGTGACAATAATTTTGCAATCCTTCATTGTGTGGGTATTTATCCCAGCCCCAATGAAACACTTAACCTGAATTTTTTAAAGAGACTAATCAGGCGCTACCCCACAGTGCCCATAGGATATAGCGGACACGAAACGCCGGATAATACTGATGTCATCAAAATAGCTGTTGCCCTTGGCGCCGGAATATTTGAGCGCCACGTAGGAGTGCCGACAGACACGATTACACTGAATCAATATAGCATGAACCCCGAGGAAGTTGAAAAATGGGTGCAGGCCTCAATAACTGCTAAAGAAATATTGGGTTCCGGTGAAAAGGTAATCTCAAAAGATGAAGCTGTCTCCTTATTATCACTAAAACGGGGTGTATATGCCAAAGGAAAAATTAAGAAAGGAGAGGCGTTAACCCGTGAGAAAGTATTTTTCGCGATGCCCTGTGGGGATGGCCAATTGAATAGTGGGGAGTTTGGAAAATACAGGTCTAATTTTGTTGCATCAAAAGACTACCAAATGAATGATGCCGTATTTGAACCTGCTCAGAATGACAACTATCACAATATCCGTGAAATTATACATGACGCAAAAGGCATGCTTGCCGAAGCAGGAATCGTCCTTTCAGAAAATGCCAATGTGGAACTAAGCCATCATTATGGATTGGAGCAATTCAGGCAGTATGGATGCCTGATTGTGAATTTGGTAAACCGTGAATACTGCAAAAAAATAATCGTTGTATTTTCAAATCAAACGCACCCGGAGCAATATCATATTAAAAAAGAAGAAACTTTTCACATTCTCAAGGGAGAGTTAATTGCATCTATCAATGGTATTGAAAGAATATTATCAGAAGGTGACATCCTTACAATTGAAAGGGGAGACAGGCACGCTTTTAAGAGCAATACCGGATGTATTATTGAAGAAGTAAGCACCACTCATTTTAGAAATGATTCGTTTTATACAGATCCGGTAATTGCCATGCAGGATCCTATGACCAGAAAAACTGTTTTAGATAAATTTTAGTTGTATTATTTTTTATAGAATGGAGCATAGGAAATCGTGGTTTCAAAATCTGAGCTGGATAGTAGCCTTAAAATGAAGCAACAAGTACTTGTTAGCGTAGTTATGATTACCTATAATCATGAAAATTACATTGAAGAGGCAGTAAACGGAGTTTTAATGCAAAAAACCGATTTTGCTTATGAATTAATTGTTGCCAATGACCAATCTACCGATCAAACCGATAGTGTGATAAAGCGCATCTTGTCGGAACATCCTTTAAGTAGCCGCGTTCATTACATTGAGAGGGAAAAGAATATGGGGATGATTGCGAATTTTATTGGCACGGTCAGGCAGAGTAAAGGTAAATATATCGCACTTTGTGAGGGAGATGACTATTGGACAGATCCTTTCAAACTCCAAAAGCAGGTGGATTTCCTTGAGCAGAATGAAGAATATTCCCTGGTATGTCATGATGCCCAAATTATTGACGAAGTATCGGGTAAAACCTATAGGGATTTCACTTCGCCAGATCAAAAACAAATTTGCAGTACTAAAGATCTGTTCGGAAGTAATTTTTGCACTACTGCTTCTATCCTGTTCAGAAAAGAAAGTATTTCTTCTTTTGAACTACCTGAGTTTAAAGTTTTAACCGGCGATCTGTTTTTAAAACTTTTGGTTTCTTTGGATGGCCTGCTTTTCCGGATGTATGAAGTGATGAGTGTTCACAGGATAACTGCGACAGGCGCGACGATGACTCTGAAAAGAAATATGCCCGAGCTAATCCGAAGCAGAATTCTATTATTTGATTATTTCAATAAGGTATCCGGAAAAAAATTTGACAAATACCTCCGGATTGAAATATTACTGTTAAAAAGCTATCTTGACCACCTCAACAGTAAGTCGTTTGTGAAAACAGTTTTGCTTAAGGTATATATGAAGACCTTATTTATTAAACGAAAAAGAGTTTTTAGAAATTAATGCACAGACCTGGCAAAGAAGTTTATCCTCAGTGTTTACTGGATGACTTCCAGAGGAACTACTCAAACTAATAAAAAGAGATCAAAAGAAGCTTTTCCTGAATCTGATCAGTGGAATTAAGAAGTTGCAATTAATTTTGCTAAACTTTTTTCAAAATGAAAAACAAACCATACATCATTAATCTGCCGAAAATTGAAGACCCGCGTGGGAATCTCACTTTTTTGCAATATCCCGATCAATTGCCTTTTGAAATACAAAGGGTTTTCTGGACCTATGATGTGCCGGGCGGAGAAAGGCGGGGCGGCCATGCGTATTATAAACAGCAGGAATTGATCATTGCATTAAGCGGTAGTTTTGATGTGGTAATCACTGATAAAAATAGTAAAAAAGAGATTTTTCATTTGAACCGTTCTTATTATGGTTTATTGGTGCCTGCTCAAAACTGGCGGCACATGGAAAATTTTTCTACTAATTCCCTTGCCTTGCACCTCTCAAGTATGAAATTTGACGTAGCTGATTATATGTGGAGTTTTGAAGAATTCAAAACTAATATGTTATGAGAAAATCAACTGTGTTTGATTGCAATATGATAGAATTGCCCAAGGTACATCGCCCTTCAGGTAGTATTACTGCTGTTAATAATAATTTTGAGATTCCGTTTGAAACGAAGAGAGTTTATTATTTGTACGATATTCCCGGCGGAGAAGGAAGAGGCGCTCACGCTCATAGGGAATTGCAACAATACATTATTGCTGCAAGCGGGAGTTTTGATATAATTGTGGATGACGGAAGAGTTAAAAGAGCTTTTCATTTATCTCGTCCTTATCTTGGATTATATATTCCTTCGGGATTATGGAGAGAGCTTAATAATTTTTCTTCCGGAAGCATTTGCCTTGTTTTAGCTTCGCATGAGTACAATGAAAAGGATTATATCAGAGATTATGAAGAATATTTAAGCTATAAAAACACTAAATGAAAAAAATACTGATTGCTGGTGCCGGAGGAGCACCAACAGAAGGAGTAGTTAATTCACTATTACTTAGCAAAAAGAAAGAAACTATTTTAGGAATGGGTAGTGAGCCAACTGATATGGTGTTGTCCAACACACATGAAAAATTTTATGTGCCTTATGCAAACACCCCTGAATATCGACCGGCTCTTCTTAAAATATTAAAGGAAGAAAGGCCGGATTTAGTACATTTTCAGAATGATCTGGAAATATTCCACGCTTCTTTATTTAGGGATGAAATCCTGGCTACCGGAACAAAATTGTTTATGCCTGCTCATGAAGTCATTGATACATGTGTGCATAAATACAAGACCTATTTAAAATGTAAAGAAGCCGGAGTAAAAGTCCCAACGAACATTATGATTCGCAATGAGGAAGATTTAAAAAAGGCTTTTGCAGATTTGGGAGATAACAATGGAAATATATGGTTACGAGCATCTTCAATTGGGGGAGGAGGAAAAGGAGCTTTACCAACAAACGATTTTACTTTTGCAAAAGGCTGGATAGAAAGATATGATGGATGGGGTGATTTTGTGGCTGCTGAAATGTTAACACCTGATACTGTAACCTGGCTTTCTATTTGGCATGAAGGAAAGCTCGTTGTTGCACAAGGAAGAATTAGAAAAGGATGGACACATGGCAATCGCACGGTTTCTGGTGTAACAGGTGTGACCAAGGTGGGGCAAACTTATTCAAATCCGGAAGTGGATCGAATATCTATAGAAACAATTAAAGCTGTGGATTCAAAACCCCATGGAATTTATGGTGTAGATATGGCTTATGATAAACAGGGGGTTCCCAATCCAACGGAGATTAATATATCCCGTTTTTTCACCACGGTTTTATTCTTTACTGAAGCGGGTTTAAACATGCCATTAATGTTTAAGGATATAGCACTATATAATGAATTTCCGAAACTAGAGAAGATAGTTAACCCGCTTCCTGATGGATTATTATGGTTGCGCGGAATGGACACACATCCAAGATTAATGCGTCTGGGAGAAATTGAAACGGAAATAAAAAACTTATAATGATTCTATTGACCGGCGTTTCAGGGTTTATTGGCAAACATTTATTATCAGCCCTTATTAAAGATTATGGTGCCGAACAAATTCTTGCACTTACTTCAAAACCAATAACTGAATGCCCTTATTTGTTACATCATAATTATACTTTTGAGGATAGTTATTTTGTAAAATCAGGTTATGATTCTATACGAACTATAATTCATGCAGGGGCTTTTACACCAAAGAATGGGAGTGAGGCAAATGACTGGGCAAAGTGTAATAGTAATATATTCAACACAGGTAAATTGCTATTAGCTCATTTGCCAAACTTGAAAAAAATTATATACTTGAGTACATTGGATGTATATGGTAATGATGATATTGTCACAGAAAGGACACTGTTAGAGCCTGTTTCATTATATGGAGCATCTAAGTTGTATGGCGAGAAAATGATTTCATGTTGGTCCAAAGAAAATAAAAAAATATGCCAATTACTTAGACTTGGACATGTATATGGACCGGGTGAAGAATCTTATCAAAAAATAATTCCCATCACTATTCAAAAATTATTGAAAAATCGACCTTTGGAAATATGGGGAACAGGTAATGAGATAAGATCATTTATCTATATTAATGATATTGTAAAGGCAATATTACAATCCTTAAAACTTGAGATAAGCATCGGTGCTATAAATTTGGTAGGCGGCCAACAAATAACCATTAGAGCGTTAATAGAAAAACTTGCTGAATTAAGTGGAGGTGACGCACAAATAGAAATTGTGCCAACTGATGCTAAAGGCAGGGATCTTGTTTTTGACAATAGCAGGATGAAAGAGTTTTTATTGTCTTCTGAAATATCTTTAGATGAAGGGTTAACAGAAGAATGGGAATACATGAAACAACAGGGTGAATGAATATATTTTTTGATTTAGATGGAACTTTATTAGATTCAAGGGAAAGGCTTTACCAACTTTTCCAACATTTGGTACCTGATTCAAATTTATCTTTTAATGAGTATTGGGAATTAAAAAGGAACAAAATAGGACATAAAGAGATTTTAAAAACTCATTTTTCGTATTCCGAAGAAGCATTTACTTCCTTTGAAAAGATATGGATGGAAAGAATTGAATTGCCTGAATGGCTGGCTTTGGATAAGCCTTTTAACGGGATTACCAATTATTTAAAAGAATTAAAAAATAAGCATAGTTTATATATAATAACTGCGAGGCAGTTAGAAGATTTAGCCATAGAACAAATTAATCAAATTGGATGGAAAGGACTATTTGAAAAAATTTTGGTTACCGGTAAAAAAATGGAGAAATACGATTTGATAAAAGCATCTGTTAAAGTCTCTAATGAAGATTGGTTTGTTGGTGACACAGGTAAGGATATTCAAATCGGAAAGAAATTAGATATTAATACTGTTGCAGTATTATCTGGTTTTTTAAATAGAGATAAATTAGAAGAATATAATCCTGACCTAATTGTGGATAATGTTAATGAATTAAAATTTTAAAATCCTAAACGATAATTTAATGGATGATCTAAAACAAAGAGTTGATCAATCAGCTAATTTTTATAAAGACTCAATTTTAAATTTTGATCTTCAGTTAGCTGCATATAATTTCAGATCATTTAAACCATATTTTAAAGGTAAGCTTGCTCTTGAACTTGGGCCAGCTTCCGGATATATGACTCAAGCACTTGTTAAAGAATTTGATACAATTCATTTAGTGGAAGGTTCAAAGGAACTGTTAGCTGAGATACCGGACTACAAAAATGTAGTAAAGCATCATTCCTTGTTCGAGGAATTTTCTACTGAAAATAAATATGATACCATTATCATGGGTCATGTTTTAGAGCATATCGCTGAACCAGTAGAAGTCTGTTCTAAAATTTACAATTGGCTATCAAAAGATGGGGTGTTCTTAGTTTCTGTTCCTAATGCAAAATCTATTCACAGAATGGTCGCCGTAGAGATGGGTCTATTAAAGAGCGAATATGAATTGAATTCAAGGGATCATGAACTAGGACATTACAGAGTCTATGATATGGATCTTCTAAAGTTACATTTAACCCAAGCCGGTTTCAAAATCAAAGAATCTGGTGGTATATTTTTGAAACCTTTGTCTAATAACCAGATTGAAAAGAACTGGGATGCTGACATGATTGAAGGATTTTATAAAGTAGGAAAATATTTCCAGGAATATTGTGCCGAAATATTTGTTGTTTGTACAAAATAATTATAAAATGAAGATACCTTTCCTTTCTTTCGAATCTTCCAACCGACAAATAAAGGAAGAAATACTTTCGTCGTTTGAGCATTTCTTTGATAGTTCATGGTATATATTGGGTGAGCAGGTAAAACAATTTGAGCAGGAATATGCTGCATTCAATCATGTAAAGCATTGCATTGGCGTAAGCAATGGCTTAGACGCACTGCATCTTGCATTAAAGGCTTTGGATATCGGCAAAGGTGATGAAGTAATTGTTCCTTCCAACACTTATATCGCTACTGCCCTTGCAGTTTCTTATGTAGGGGCAACGCCTGTGTTTGTAGAACCCGATATCAATACTTATAACATTGATCCTGCAAAAATAGAGGCGGCGATTACTTCCAAAACCAGGGCTATTATGCCTGTGCATTTATACGGACAGGCTTGCAAAATGGAACCTATAATGGCTATTGCAAAAAAACACGACCTCTTTGTAGTAGAAGATAATGCACAAGCGCAGGGCGCTTCTTACAAAGGAAAGTTAACCGGAAGCTGGGGGGATATCAATGGAACTAGTTTTTACCCTGGAAAAAATTTAGGCGCTTTAGGAGATGCCGGAGCCGTTACTACTGATAATGAGGAATTGGCATTAAAAGTTGCTTTACTGCGCAATTATGGATCTCAAAAGAAATATTATAATGATGCCATAGGATTTAATATGCGGTTGGATGAATGCCAGGCTGGATTTCTTTCTGTCAAATTAAAATATTTGAAAGAGTGGACAAAACAAAGACAGGAAATTGCCGGATGGTATAATGAGGCATTAAAAGATATTAACGATTTAATTTTACCTTCTGTTTCAGAAGATGCAACTCATGTTTATCATGTTTATCTAATTCGTACTAAACATCGCGATGCGCTACAAAAGCATCTTGGAGATAATGGAATAGGCACTTTAATTCACTATCCCATACCCATTCATTTACAAAAAGCTTATCAGGATCTCAGATTTAAAAAAGGAGATTTTCCAGTGGCAGAAGAAATTGCAAACAGTTGTTTAAGTTTGCCGATGTGGCCGGGAATTAAAAAAGAGGTGGTTATTGGTGTCGCAGACGTTATAAAGGGCTTCGGAAAATAATGTCTGAAAATAAAGATTCTTACAATCAAATCTTAAAATCCACGTCTGTCTATGGAGGCGTGCAGGTATTTAATATTTTTATTTCCATCCTGGGTAGTAAGGCTGTCGCTATCCTATTGGGACCGGCCGGTATGGGATTGGCAAATTTATTAACTTCCACAACCACGTTAATTTCAGGGTTTACTAATTTTGGGTTAGGCACTTCTGCTGTAAAAAATGTAGCAGCCGCGGCTGGTGCAGATGATAAAGAGAGGCTGAGTAAAATCGTAGCTGTTTTTAGAAGATTGGTTTGGATTACCGGAGGCCTGGGCTTTGTAATTACCTTGGTTTTTGCCCCCTGGCTTAGTGAAATGGCATTTGGTAATAAAAGCCACTCCATAGATTTTATGCTGATTTCTGCTACATTACTTTTTGTACAGATCAGTTCAGGACAGAATGTGATTCTGCAGGGAATGCGGAAGGTAAAATTCCTTGCTAAAGCAAATATATTAGGGTCCATAGGTGGATTATTAATCTCTATTCCGCTATATTATTTCTGGGCGCAAAAAGGAATTGTACCGGCTATTATATTAAGTTCCATAAGCACCTTATTATTATCCTGGTATTTTGCCAGTAAAATAAAAATCCCACGGGTGGCAGTTGACAAAACAGTTATTAAAACTGAAGGAAAAGAGATGCTCAAAATGGGATTTCTTATTGGTCTTGCCGGTTTAATGACACTTGGCTCTTCTTATATTGTTCGTATTTTTATAAGCCATCGTGGGGGGCTTGCGGATGTGGGTTTATTTGGGGCTGGGTTTGCCATCATTGGAAAATATACAGGATTGATTTTTACTGCAATGGGAAAGGACTATTATCCGCGTTTGTCTATAGTATCACATGATAATGTAAAGTGTAAACAGGAAGTAAATCAACAAGCTGAGATAGCAATATTAATCTTAGCTCCTATGCTGACTGCTTTCCTGGTTTTTATTCATTGGGCTGTTGTATTCTTGTATTCAAAAAGATTTTTAGGAGTAGTTGATATGATTCATTGGGCAACACTTGGCATTTTCTTTCAGGCTATAAGCTGGTCTTTAGGATATGTTCTTTTAGCAAAAGGAGTCTCAAAAGTATTTTTTTGGAATGAATTGGCGGCAATTTCTTATTTGCTGGGATTAAATATTTTGGGTTATTATTTTATGGGTTTAACAGGGTTAGGGGTATCGTTTTTAGTAGCCTATTTTCTTTATTTTATTCAGATGCATATAGTTTGTAAAAAATTATATGGATTCTCAATAGATAAAACCACTATGAAAATTTTTACAATCCAATTTTGCATTGCAGTTTTTTGTTTTATCGCAGATTATTTTTTTAGTAAAATTTGGATCTATTCAGTTGGTACCGTTTTAATTTTTGTTTCGGGATATTATTCATGGGTGGAATTGAATAAAAGAATTCCTATAAAGCAGATGATAATTAAGCGGTTTAAGAAGTAAAACCAATTTTAAAGTTATTATTTCTTTTCGTGGCTAAAATGATTACAGGAATAAAAGAATATCCCCTGGTTTCAATATTTGCAGTTTGTCACAAACATGCACTTTATGTAATAGAGACTCTCGATAGCATTCACAAACAGACTTATCCTAATATTGAATTGATTATAATTAATAATTTAAAAGATGATTGCGAGGAAATTATTAATGACTGGATTCAAAAACAACAGGTTGATTGCCTTTTTATACAAAATGGCAAGCCTAAAACGGTAACCCAAAATTGTAATATTGGACTGGCTCATTGTAATGGAAAATATTTCCAGTTGATTTCATGTGATGATGTATTATTCCCCCAAAAGATTGAAAAGCAGGTTAATTTATTTGAAACTTTAGATGAAAAGTACGCTTGTGTTTATAGTGATGTGAATTATATGGATGAGAATGGATTGATTAATACAAAGGAAACCTTGCAGGAGAAAAAACAAAAAAAGTGGGGGACTGCATTATTCCCTTCAGGTAATTTAAAATATGAATTGTCCCTTTTATCATTTATTCCGGCGCCAAGTGTTTTACACAAAACAGAAATTATAAAAAAACTAAACGGCTTTGATGAAAAATATTTATTTGAAGACTGGCCGATGTGGATAAAACTATGTAAAAATAATTATCAATTCAAAGGAATTGATGAGCCTTTAGTAAAATACCGCTTAACACCTGGCTCGTTAGGAAGTAATTCAAAAAATCATGCAGCTTTAGATTCTTTAATTGATTTTTATGCTGACAATATAGATTTTTTTGACTTCCGGGTTAGAAATTCTTTTTTAAATTTTAAAACAGCGCTAAACTATGCTGGTTTTAAATTGAAAAATCTTTTTCTTCTTATCAAAGTAATCGTTAAAAGCAGAAAGCCGAGTTATATTAAATATTTGATTAAATATATTATACGATGAACCTCCTTTGATGGGAGATTATTTATAAAATGAAGAACTTATTTTAATATTAATATTTGGTTGTTAAATGGTTTTGAAAATCGTTGCAGGTTAAAGATAAAAATTCCATTTATCAATAAAATGATGAAAGAAATAAAAGCATCCCCATTAGTATCTATAATAGCTGTTTGTCATAAACAAGCGCCTTTTGTAGTTGAAACATTGGAAAGCATTAGAAATCAGTCTTACTCCAATATTGAGTTGATTATTATTAATAATGTAAAAGATGAATGTGAATCAATTATTCAAAACTGGATTAAAGGATATGATTTAAAATGTTTTTTTATACAAAATGAGCAACCTAAAACAGTTACGCAAAATTGTAATATTGGCCTATCAAATTGTAATGGGAAATATTTTCAGACAATTTCTTGTGACGATGTTTTGTTAATTCAAAAAATTGAAAAGCAGGTAGAAGTTTTTGAAAATTTAGATGAAAGTTATGTATGTGTTTATTCAGATGAAGAAAAAATTACTGAAAATGGAGAAATAATAGTTGCTGAAACTATGTTTCAAGAGCGTTTAAGAAAGTACAATTTAATTCGAATGCCCAAAGGTAACTTAATTCTTTATTTTTCCGAAGTCGCGTTTATTTCTCCTGTATCTACTTTATACAGGACAAAAATCATTAAACAATTAAATGGATTTGACGAGGACTTTCTTATAGAGGATTGGCCTCTTTATTTAAAATTATCAAAAAATAATTATTGCTTTGATTATGTTGATGAAGTTCTGGTTCAGTATCGGGTTTTATCAAATTCTTTATCGCATGCCCGGACATGGAAATATCACCTGGAGCATCTTAGGATCTATTCAAAATATGCTGACATTTTAATTAAAAATTCCAGAACATCAATAAAAATAAGGTTTTATTTATTGGATGTTGCAAAAATTTCTTTTGGAAACTTTATAGAATACTATTTTAAATTATTCAGGTTTTTACCTAAAGATTTGAAATCAAATTTGAAATTTTTAAAAGCAGCAATTTATAAAAAATGAGGAGAATACTTATTATTTCGCATCAATCGAATAAAAGCGGCGCAGCGAGATTCTTATTAAATGCGTTTCCTGAAATAAATCGTAACCCGGATTTTGAATTGCAATTTGTTTTGAATCAATACCAGGAATGTGCGGTTGAGTTTATTCATAAGTTCAATACTAAATATTTTATTCTGGATAGGTTTAAAATAACGAGGTATTTTAAGTATAGAGTTAAAGTATATAATCACCTGAAAAAATTATGGTTTCGAAAAATTGTTAAGAAATTTAATCCGGATTTAATCTACATTAACACCGTAGGTTTAAATCCATTTTCAGAATACATATTTGAGAATGAGTTTAAGTATATTCTCCATGTTCATGAAACTGATGATTCCTTAATAAAAAGCCGTCATGCGGGATATATAAAACTTTTAATAGAAAAAGCGTATTTAGTTATTGGTTGTGCAAAAAATGTTTCCCAATTTATTATTTCGAATTACAAAGTAAACAATGTACAAACTATATATGAAGCAATTGATATAAATAGATTTAAGCAAAATGTGCAAGTGTCATTTAGTGAATCAAATGGCATTTCTAAATCTAAACAAATAATTGGTGTAACTGGCGCTCCTCAATATAGAAAGGGAACTGATATTTTCATAAAAGCTGCAATTAATTTTAATCAACGTAACAGGCATAATAACTTTTTTTTTATTTGGTTAGGAGGTACGGCAAGATCAAATAATAATGAATTTTACAAAGAGTGCCTGTCTCTTATCCAAGAATCCGGCTTTAAAAATATCCTATTAAAGAATCAGTTAGATAACGTGGGAGATTTTTATAGGGCATTAGACTTATTTGTCATCCCATCGAGAGAAGACCCGTTTCCCCTGTCAATGTTGGAGGCAATGTATTTTAAAGTGCCCGTAGTTGGGGCACGGGTTTCGGGTATTCCAGAAGCCTTGGGAGATAATTGCGGGGAATTGTTTGAATCTGAAGATGTAGAAAGTTTGTCAATAATTTTTGAAAAATTTATAACGAACAAGGCAACTTTTACAAAGAAATCAGAGAATGCATATGATAAGTTTATAAATAACTTTACTGTAGAGGCAATTTATCCGGAATTAATGAAAATATTACTTTCATAAAAATTGCTTTTGTAGTTACTTTATTCGATTTCCGTAATAATGTGAGTCGAGCGATTGAGATTATTCCTGAGATTTTTTAACAACAACTGAACCCCGCCTGACCGTGTCATTCGGGCAGGGAATATCTACGATTTCTATTTTTGAAATTATGTTTTTAAATTATGCCAAAAAACATCAACTATAAATAGCATCAACCATGAATAATATAAATGGTATCATCTCGAAAGAGGGCGTAATTTATTATGCAACTGGCAAAAAATATTTAAAGCAGGCAATATATTCTTGTAAAACATTAAAGAAGCACAACAGAATTTCTGCTACTTTATTCACTGATAAAATAGGCTCGGATATATTAAAAGAAATACCATCATCAAAGGTTTTTGATGTTATAAGAATATTTGATTTAAAATATAAACCATTGAAAACAAAGATTCAGATTTTGGCTTTGACTCCATACGAACATACATTATTCATAGACACTGATACTGAGGTAAGAGGAGATGTTTTTAAACCATTTGAATATTTAAAAGAGTATGATTTTGCAATTGCCGGAATGCGATGGTTAGATTTTTCTACAAAGATACCCACCTTAAAAGAATATGAAAAACCTCATCCTGTCAGGGAGGATATAAAGGTGGTAAATACCGGAGTTATTTATTTCCGAAGAAATGATAGTGTCTTATCTTTTCTTAAAGTCTGGCTTGAAAAAATAAGTGATCATCCAAATAAAACAGGGACGCATAAAATTGATTGTGATCAGCAAATATTAAATGATTTGTTAGGAGAATCTGAAGACTTAAATAAGGGTGTTTCTTTCAAAATGATATCCAACACAATTTATAATTGCAGAACCCTTTTTTTTAAACGTTTAAAAAGAGAAGGGAAGTACGACGATATTGTAATAGTTCATGAGCATGGGCTTGACAAGAGTTCTATTTATAAGCTAAAAAAAAGGATCCGAAAATTAGGTAGTAACATTTATAGAAAATATATTAAAAGATGAAATTAGGTTTTGTTGTTTCTTTCTTTGATTTCCGCAATGATGTGAGGAAAGTTATAGAGATTATTTCTTCGAATCACGAAGTAGTGGTTTTTTATAAACCTGCTGATAAAGAAAAAGTATTCAGACACAAAATAGACAACGTAGAATACAGGCCCATACTTGATCGTAACCGGACATTGCTTAACAGGATCAAAGAGCAATCATTTCTTTACTTTAAAAAATTACCCAAAAGCCGGAACAACTATTTTCTAATGGAATTTTTTAAAATTTCAAATCTGAAAAATGATAAATCAATCCGGCGAGGTAAATTTATTTTAAGGATGCAAAGGATTTTGCCGCGTTTAATGAGTTATGATCAATTGCTGAGAATATTGAAACCATATTGCAAAACTGAATTAAGCGATATTAATCAATTTATTGTGTTTTCAGAAGTGGCAGACGATTATTTCATGGCGCGTTTAATAAAAGAAAAGAAAAGAATTAAGTTTTACGTTTATAGCTGGGATCATCCATTTAAGCATACACGGTTCCCATCTTATCCCGAATATCTTTGCTGGTCGCAAGGATTAAAAGATGATCTTATTGAAATGCAGCACATCCCTGCGTCTCAAATAAAGGTAATCGGAGCCAGTCAATTTGGTTATGCGCATGAATTTAATAAAATACAATCAGAAAGAGCTTTGGAAAGAACATTTCCTTTTGAATACATTTATTTTGGCTGCGCTTTGGGTATCAATGAACTGGTTCCTGAAGAATTGGCAATCATAAAAAAGCTTTCTGAAGAAACAATGAAAATCAGGCCTGATCTGAAATTTGTGGTAAGGCCTTATCCGGTGTTGAATCAGTGGGACTTATATAACGAAATCAAAAATCTTCCAAATGTGATAATGGATGATGCATACAGAGGGAAAGATCTTTCTGTAAAAGATGCTCAGGTTTTTGAGAAGTACGAAAAAATCCGAAATGCGGTTGCTTTTTTACACCTGGGGACTACCATGGGCTTAGAAGCTTGTTTCACCGGCAAACCAAGTTTTATTGTTGATTTCGAATCTAAAAATAAAAAGGTACTAAGCCTTTATTCTTTTACCCATCAAACCCAGAATGAGAAATACCTTATCAATGTTTCCGGAAAAAATACGTTTAAATCGCTTGATGATTTTAAACTTTTTTTACAATCAACGAATGATCCTTCATATCTTGAATTGAACAACATAGTAAAAGAACTTTTTCCTGTTATTTCATTTTCGCAATTCAGTGAAGCGCTATTAAATTAAATGATCTTTTTGTCTCATCGACATGTTTCCCGTTTATAAAATATCCGCATTAAAATTGACTTAATTGGAAACCTGGTACAGCAACGTTAAAAATGTTCAATAATAAATCTTCTGATTTTGGGTAAAGTGAAATCCTTTATTTACAGCTTTTATCAATACCTCGTAAACGAATGGGTAATGTGTTTTCCATTGCATTTTATAAGATTATTTTTTATAAAAATGCAATTGAAATCTGTCGGTGTCCAAACTCATTTTTTAATGGGATTGGAAATCAGAAAAGGTAAAAACATTTCGATTGGTAATAATTGCGCCATTAACAAAAAAGTGTTACTGGACGGAAGAGGCGGCCAATTGATGATTGGAAATAACGTGGACATTGCACAGGAAACAAATATCTGGACGTTAGAACATGATGTGCACGACGATAACCATAGAGACATTGGCGCTGATGTAATTATTGAAGATTATGTATGGATAGCATCAAGAGTAACTATACTTCCGGGTGTCCGGATAGGAAGAGGTGCCGTCGTTGCTTCCTGTGCCCTTGTTAACAAAGATGTACCGCCTTTGGCTATAGTTGGCGGAGTTCCTGCAAAAATAATAGGGGAACGGAAAAGTGGATTGAAATATAAATTGAACTATAAACCCTGGTTTAAATAATATTTGGAAAAACAAATTCGAATTTCCTGTCTTCCAGTAGCCGGCATTGAAAATCCCTATCAATTCCTAATGATAAAAGGGCTAGAGTCTGACCCTCGCCTGCTGGTAAAAAACGGGATTGATGATCGTTTTTTTGGAATCCTAAAAACAGCCATAAAGCAGCGACCTGATTATATCCATTTCGATTGGGAAACTTCTTATTATTACAGAAGGAGTTTATGGATGACTTTAATCAATATTCCTTTCTTTATGTTGCAGGTGTATGCGGTGCGATTTATTTTTAATTGTAAATTAGTTTGGACGCCTCATAATATTATTCCACACGATTCAAAATACCTGAAAGTTCATCAGTTTTGCAGAAGATTTTTTGCAAGAAATATGGAATGGATCAGGCTTTTTTCAGACGTAAGTTTGTCCCCCGCTGTTAATGAACTCAAATGTAATAAGGATAAATTTAAGGTAATTCCTGAAGGATCCTATGTTGGATATTATCCAAATGATGTTAGCCGGACTGAAGCAAGAAAGTATCTTAATATTCCAGATGATAAACTGGTATTGCTTTATACGGGATTTATTAAACCTTATAAAGGAATAACTGATCTCATCAAAAGTTTTAAAAAATCATATCCAGGTAATGCTAATGCTGTTTTGATAATTGCAGGAAAAGTAGTGAAGGCGGATTATTTTATAAAAATACGGGAATTACTAAATGAGAATATTATTCTTATTGACAGGTTTATAAAAAATGATGAATTACAATATTTTTTTAATGCGGCTGATGTAATCGTTCTTCCTTTTAAGAAAATTGAAAATTCAGGTTCCGTTATTTTGGCGATGAGTTTTATGAAATCAATCATAGCTCCAAAAATGGGTGTATTGACTAAGAGATTAAAGAATCAGCCAGAGTTATTATATACCGAAAATGTGGAGGAGTCCTTTAATGTTTTGAAGCAATTGACATCGGAGAATATAGGACAGATAGGTGAAAAGAATTACCAGGAATTGGCAAGATATAGATGGAGTGATTTTTCCAAAGCATTTTAAAATTAATTTGGAGGCAGTTATTTGCTTTCAATATTTCTTTTCTTAGAAAGATTATGAAAGTATTATTATGTACCACCACTTTTCGGGATATAAGTAATGGGCCAACGAAGTTTGCCAGGTTTCTATATCAAAAGTGTGATGGAAGTAATGGCCTGGAAGTGCATATTCTTTCAGAAGATATTTTTGAAGAAGATATACGCTTGTATGGATGTAAAGTTGGATTTTTAAAAAAAGTTTTGCCTTTAGCGCCGGTTTACAGAATGATAAAATATTACTTAAAATCAAAAAAAATAGATAAAATTCATCAGTTTGATTATGTCATTTACAATAATGCCGTGTACGGAGTGATTCATGCTTTCTATAAACCTAACATAATAGGGATGATCAATGACTATATCAATCAAAGAAATATATCTCCGGGTTTGAATTATAGTTATATAAAAAAAACTATTTTTAAATATTTTGAAAAGAAAGCAGTCTCCTATTCAAAATTAATTCTTACAAATTCAGATTTTCTAAATAAGGAATTATCGAATGCTTTTCCAAAGGGTGCAAATAAATTTTTTCGTTTGTATAAAGGGGTTAAGATTAACGAAGAATGGCCGAAAAATGATAGTTATTGGAATGCTGAAGATGCAACGCCCGTAAAAATCCTCTTTGTAAAAAATGATTTTATAACCGGAGGTATTCAAATATTGGCTGAGAGTTTATCACTGATAGGCTTACAATTCATTGTTACAGTTGTAGGCCCTGATTTACAATATGGATCTCAAATACGGTCATACTTTAAAAGCCCTAATGTAACATTGAATTTTCAAGGAAGACAGTCGCAAAATTCTGTTTTTGAATACATGTCAAATCATCATATTTTTTGTGTACCTTCTTTGCAGGAAGCTTTGGGGGTCGCTAATCTTGAGGCGCTGAATGCAGGAATACCTGTGGTTTCGAGTGACGCCGGAGGTATTCCGGAAGCCCTTGATTATGGCGGATGTGGTTTTTTGTCAGAAGCAGGTAATGCTCTTTCCTTGTCTGATGCTTTAAAAGATTGCATTTATCAAAAAGAAGCAAGGGGGAGTAAAGTTCTCAATGGTTTTGAATATGTGAAAAAGTTTAAAGCAGATTTTATTCCAGGGAATTTGATAAAAATTTTGAATGGAAAAGTATAATTTTAAAAGACTCGTTTTAAAAGATAAAGTCCTTTTTCTTTTTTTCTTTTTTCTCTTTGTAAATTTTTTTTCTTATGTCACGGCAACCACCCGGGGTACTACTTTAATTCCTATACGAATTGGAATTTTAGTTATTTTGTTGGTACTGCTATTTAGAGATAAATTACAAAATCAAACGATTGATGCCATCAGTAATAAATACCTTGCTTTTTTTCTTTTTTCATTCAGTCTTTCTTTTGTCGTAAATTTTGGTTTCAGCGATGCATTTTTTTTCTTTTCGGTTTTTATTGCTGTGATAGTTTTCTCTTTTTTTATCGATTACCTGTACAGGCACTATCCGACGTATAGTGACAAAATTCTCCTGGATATTATTTTCTTTGCGCTTTTGTTTTTTCCGCTCATATTACTTTTCCATCCGAGGGCTATAAGATTGAATCTTTATGGGAGTAACGAAATCGAAAGTTTCGGATTAAAGTCGAGATATTTAGGATGGTCATGTGCGGTTATTTACGGTATTTTATTATATCAGTTTAGGCAAAAAAAAGCGGTGTGGTGGAAAAAGGTTTTTATTGTAATTGTATTTTTTTTTATAATTATATCAGGGAGCAGATCGTCCCTGCTGGGTGTTTGTGTAGTAACTATTTTGTATTTTATACATGTAAAAAGTAAAGCCCAATATTTCCTGATTGGTGGAGTTGGCATTCTTTTCATTGCCTTATTATTCTCAAAACAAATTGAAAGTTATTCTAACCTGGTCTCGTTTCAGCAAAGGGAGGATGCTAAAGAGATGGGCGTTTCACATGATACATACAGGGAAGATGTATTGCAGGATGCCCTCAAAATGAGTTGGAATAATTTCGGAAACTTAGTATTTGGATTCGGGCCGGGGAAATTTAGACAGTCACTTTCAAAAAATATTGAGAAGTATAAGTATAACGAGTTGAGTTCTCACAATACATATCTAGAGGTGTTTATTACGAGCGGCCTGCTGTGCTTCATAGCTTTCTTATTTTTATACCTTATAGTTCCGCTTAAAAGGTTTTTTAATAGAAAACAAGAATTGTTATATGTATTTATTCCTATTATTCTGATTGCAGCAACGGAAGATAATTTCGGTTTGGGGCAATTTTTATTTGTTATATTTTCTTTACTGGCTTTTTATTCTTTTAAGTTATGAGAATTTGCATAATATTGCCTTACGCGAATCCGCATGA